>Ga0172379_10000095_pt1 | contig 225787 bp, 243 predicted proteins | sample GrowelOW334metaG_FD_119756 | JGI IMG/M metagenome (GOLD analysis project Ga0172379, IMG submission 119756) | Groundwater microbial communities from an aquifer near a municipal landfill in Southern Ontario, Canada - Groundwater well OW334 metaG | ecosystem: Environmental > Aquatic > Deep...
AGTTCCGCAGATGATTGTCACTTTCTGACAACACTACCCCAAGAACCAAAGAGTCAGGACTTGAACTTTTGCTTCTTTTGATTCAAGTCAAAAGAAGGACTTGGTTCTTGGTCTCAAGAACAAAAAAACACGCATTTCTGCGTGTAAAAAATAATCGTAAGATGAAAAAGTTGGATAGAGATCGGGCGAGACCCGGGAGCGACATGCTCCCGGGTCTCGCAAAGCTTGCGTGGACAGTACTTTTGGGACCATTGGCCCCTAGGTTCTTCGTCTCACTTCGCGCTCCTTGATGTGATGCCGGGTGCTGTATGTCCAGAATGAGCCTGGTATTTATACCGCGCCCTCAGACTCTGATAGGCGCTACACGATCAGCATTTTTCTCCTTCGATTTCTCAGATGCAGCCGCGCCCCGGCGATGGGGTCAGCGGCCGCCGAAGACGAAGACGGCGCCGGCGGTGATGCACATCGGGATGCGGTGGGTGCCGCTCAGCGGCGGTCCGTGCGTGTTCATTGAATCTCCTTCAGATGTTCATTGAAAACGTCACGCCACTACCGTGGCGCACCTTTTGCATCACCCACTCCGGGGGCTTTGCTGCAGGTTACTAGTAAGTAAACCTACCACTAATCTGCAGCAAATTCTCTATCCAACTTTTCAATGTACCTCTCAGGAATGTACTTCAACTGAAAGTTAAGGTACATTATACTACACTTGGAGTTATTTGTCAATAGTCTTTGAAGCTTTTTCTTGGCTGTTGATTCTAACCGATGAGATGATGGCCGCTCCAATAAAGACCAGTCCAATTGACCCTACTAAAATCTCTGGCAGTTCAATATGCGCCAATTTCAGGAACATGATAGCGGATAGACAGGCGATCGCCCAATGCGCTCCCGATTCCAAGTAACGGTACTGCAGCAGAGTTCCTTTTCGCACCATATAGATAGTCATGGTTCGCACCCACAGGGCGCCGATACCCAGACCAGCCATGATAATAACGATGTTGCTCGTCAGCGCAAACGCCCCCACTACCCCGTCCAGCGAGAAGCTGGCGTCGAGTACTTCGAGATAGAGAAAGGAAACAAACGCCGCCCAGCCGATTTGTTTCTTCAGGGCATTCTTTTTATTGACCCGCTCCATCGCTAATGTGACGGTGTGCAGCACGAGAAATGTGAGCGTTCCCGCCACCAGCGCCGCCATGACTCGTTCCCTGTCTGCCGGATCGGTGATGAAAAATACTGGCACGAAGAACAGTAGCGTCACCGCATACTTGGCCGACGGAATAACGGCTAGCCCGGCCAGTAATTTTTCGGGCCATTTGAGCCAGAAATGCTTGCGGCCTGTTTCTGCAAAAAAGAACAGTGCAACCATCAGCAGGAAGATACCACCGAAACCATTGATAACCGGAGCAATGTCGTGCAAGTAATCACCATAAGTACTCGGATCATTGATGGCGAGCTTAAAGACGTCCATAGAGCCGAGTGGCGTGACGGCCGCCACCAGTGCAATCGGCAGCGCAAACCGGACGGCAAAAACCGCAATCAAGATGCCGACGGTCATGAAGAGTCGCTGCCAAAACGGCGACATCTTGACGAGCACACGGCTATTAACGACGGCGTTGTCGGCACTGAGTGTAATCTCGAGCATGCTCAGGACTACCGTAATGAAAAAGGCTGCCAACCCCATTTTCCAGCCAATCAGTGTCCAAATACCGATAGTAATGAGGAGTTCTGGCCAGTAATGTTTGAGGAGTTGTTTCATACTAGCGCTGTTCAATAAACGTAAATTCTTGGTCGCCAATCCGAACGGTGCTGGTACCTTCGGCACCTTGGCGACGAAGTTCATGACTGATGCCCATTTTTTTCATAATATCACGCAGACGGTTCAGACCCTCGAAGTTATTGAAGTCCGTTCGTCTAGCAAACTTTTCGATCTTATGGCCAGTAACTCGGTAGACACCAGCTTCTTTTTCCACCTTCCATGACAATGCCTCGTGATGATCGCCCAGGCGAATCACCGGCAAGCCATCTTCGCTTTCGATCAATTTGTCGGTCGTTTCCTTGGCTCGCTTCACCACCTGAGCGTGCAGTTCTCGCAGAACTTCCTTGATGCCCTTGTGGGCACTCGATGAGATGGCAAAGATCGGCGTCTTGCCGACGACCTTCTTCAGATCTGCCATTTGCATGGCCACAATGTCATCATCAACGCCGTCAGTCTTCGTCAGCGCCACCACTTCTGGGCGACTCAATAGTTCCGGACTATAGCTGGCGAGTTCCAGTCGAATAGTCTTATAGGCCGCCGCCACGTCATTGGTATAAACATCGATAAGGTGAAGCAGGACAGAAGTTCGCTCCACATGACGCAAAAACGCATCGCCCAAGCCTTTGCCAACGCTGGCACCTTCAATTAATCCCGGAATATCAGCGATCAGCAAACTGGTTTCATCAATATCTGCCACACCGAGGTTCGGTGTTAGAGTTGTAAAAGCGTAGTCGGCAATTTCCGGCGTCGCGTTACTGACCACGGAGAGAAAGGTCGATTTGCCAGCGTTTGGAAATCCAACTAGTCCGACGTCTGCCAGTAGCTTCAGTTCCAGCTCGGCTTCGAATACTTCCCCTTTTTCACCCAGCTCGGCCATACGAGGTGTCTGGCGAACCGATGATTTGAAGTGAGCATTCCCAAAGCCGCCATCGCCACCCACTGCCACGATGTGCTGCTCGCCGTCATGTGTGAGATCAGCGATCACCACGCCGTCTCGCTTGATCACCGTACCGACTGGCACTTTCACAATCAGGTCCTCACCTGAACGACCGGCTCGATTTGTTTTTGAACCGTTGGCGCCGTTTTTTGCCTTCAGTTCTGGTTTGTAGCGAAAGTCCAATAGTGTATTGAGATTCTCGGTGGCTTCGAAGACGACATCACCGCCTTTGCCGCCAACACCGCCATCCGGGCCGCCCTTGTCGACATAAATTTCGTGACGAAAACTAACGGCTCCATCACCGCCTTTGCCCGCTTGTACAAGAACTTTCGCAGTGTCAACAAACATACTCTCCTTACTATAGCAAAATCGCCCCTGTTTTCACAGGGGCGATTTGTCTTCTATCGGTTCATTCTAGTGAATGAAGTTGTAGTTTGCAGCTTGACCAGCCGTAAGACTACGTGATGATACAACGTTATAACCGGCGTAGTTCATTTCACTCACAGTGATATTTCCAGCGCCGTCGACGCTTTCGACGACTGCCACGTGCCCATAGCCACCACCATTTTGCATGATGGCACCTGGTTCAGGTGTGTTGTTGACTGCGAAACCGGCTGCACGTGCGCTCGATGCCCAGGCTGTGGCGTTACCCCAGAAGCTGCCAATTGGGCGACCTAGCTGTGCACGACGCTCATAAACGTACCAAGTACAGTAGCCGGGTGCATAACGGTTGCCAGCTGAGGCCATAGCACGGTTGGCGCTAACACCATAGCTTGCAGAAGCATAGGTAGCTCGTGGTGCTACGTAGCCAGGACGTTCAGTTTCTGGCAGTGCACCGCCAGGAATAACAATCCGAGCACCGGTAGCAAGGCCACTAATCTCTAAGTCGTTAAAGGCGACAATACGATTCGCGTCAGCGGCATACTTGCTCGCAAGTGAGGCGACTGTGTCACCAGCCTTGACTGTGTAGACGATACCGTCAACAGGAGGAATCGACAATTGCTTGCCTGGTTCAAGGGCGTCAGAAGTTAGGTTATTGGCCCACTTAATAGTTGTGGCCGAGATGCCGTACTGAGCAGCGACTGCTTCCACCGTATCACCTGCTTTGGCCACGTACGTCTTAGTATCGCGTGATCCAGCCGTTGGTTGAACGATCTGGGGCTTACTAATCATAGTGTCGTCAGTTTGCGCCAACTCGCTCTTCACAGACAGTGATACCGAGAGTTCAGCAACGTTTGGTGCAATCGGCAGATTAGCGCGTTCGGCAATATCACCAGCAACCGACGTCGCGATGACCTGGTCAACCGACGGTTGAGTCGTGGTTATATTGTCGGCTGAAGTAGTTTGAGCGGCATTAGCAGCAACCGCTTCAGTTTTCTGAGGTGGTTGATAACCAATAGCAACAAGAGTGATAACGAGGAGGAAAACTCCTACATATGAAGCCAATGCAACGGGTTTTGGAAACCCTTTTATTTTTGTGCTCTTTCTGTGTTGAGCGAACAAGTGCTGTTTTAAGGCAGCGGTTGATCCGTCAGATGAACCGACGTTCATGATTTGGTTACGAATTATCGTTCTCCTGCCGCTCGGATTACTCTCGAGGGCGTCTACCGTACTTTGTCTTTCTTCTCGCATGTTGGAACGGGGTAGTTGTCGACCATTTCATTAGTTAATATTTAGCTTTTAAAAAGTTCTCTATCATTACCCGTGCGACATTTTTGGTAGGCTCATTTAGTGACTCGTCTATCCCACTCGCGGCCAGGTGTAACACCAGGCTAAGTAGCCGAGCACGCTAAATGTGCTGATATTCATTGTATAGGCTATTGCCAAAAATGTCAATTTATTTTATTAAATGCAAATTTGTCAAGTTTTAGCCTGCACAACCAATTTGACAGTGGTTTTTGATGTTGGCTTCGTGCTCGGCTTCGGTGTGAGCAAAATAGGTTACGCCGTCATCTCCGGCCAGGAAATACAGATAATCACCCGACGCGGGATGAGCGACGGCTTTTAGGGCCCCGAGGCCAGGCGCAGAGATAGGACCTGGCGGCAAGCCGTGAACTACGCGAGTATTGTACTCTGAATCTTGAAGTGGTGAATCGACAAGGTTGAAACGTTTGGCAGCGTACTTATAGGTAACGTCAGAGCCCAGCACAATACCCTCTCTGAGGCGTTTTAAGAACACCTGAGCCACTTGCGCCTCATCAGCCTCACCACGTACCTCTCGCTGAATAATAGAGGCTAGCGTGATGCCCTGGTAAAGATTCAGATCTTGGGCCTTAAACCCGTCAATCAGCTTCTCGCTGGTGATTGCTTGGTAATATTCATCGAATGTACGGACCAGGATGTCCTCCACAGAGGCGGATGTCGAGAAATTGTAAGTTTCGCCGTAAATATAGCCCTCGAAGTCAGTTGAAGCCGGTTTATCGGTGAACAGGGGGTGATCGTAGGTCTTTTCGAGTGCCGCATCCACCTCTGTAGGGCTATACCCCGCCCCGAGTAGTACCTTGCGGTTTTCGGCGAGAGTAGCGCCCGGTAGGAACGTCAGTGTAAATTCATCGGTCTTCCCTGTTACTAAATGCTCGACGATCCTGGCGGTTGACTCTGCTGGTGACAACGAATAAGTACCGGCTTGCAGACGATTCTGAGTTCCGCCCAGTTTTGTGTATAGTCGAAAGGCAATTGCGCTCCGTATTAACCCCTTATCGGCTAGCTGCTCGGCGATCGTATCAGGCGAAGCGCCGGGTTTAATCGTCAGGCGCACCCGACCGACATTTGCATCTGTCGATACCGGCTGCAGCTGATGGGTATACCAAGCGAGACTGGCCACAAATATCGCTGTCAAAATGGCGAGCAGTACGCTACTGATGATGAAAAACCATTTTTTACGAGATTTCCTGGGTGGTTCAACCGTTAGTGGCGTCGCTGCCGCCAGTAGCGGTTCGGTTGGCGGTGCCTCGATACGGTGCTCGACAGGCACTGGCTGAGCTACGCGAGGCTTCGGTGGTCGTTTTACGGGGCGGATGTCGTTCACGTATGATGCTCCTCGATATAATCTTGCAAGATAATAACTGCGGCTTCGGCATCGATATCACCCCTGGTGTACGTCCCGCCACGGGCTTTGAGGCGCTGTTCAGCCATGACGCTGGTCAGTGATTCATCTTGAAATACCACTTCGTCCGCAAGGTCGGTCAACTGAGCGGCAAATCGCTCGGCGTAAGCCGTTTGTGCGGTAGCTTCCCCTGATTGATTGCGCGGATAGCCGACAACGATAATGCTGGCTCCTTCTTTAACCACGATCTGGGCGATTTCTTTGATCTCGTTGCCATCTACCTCGATCGCGCCAAATGGAATAGCGATCTTGACAGCTGTATCAGCGACAGCAACGCCGATGCGCGCTTCGCCGACATCAAGCGCAACAACCGTCGTCTTACTTTTTCTCATTAAGTTTAAATTCTATTGTAATTCGTTTAGTGTCGTTTGGTACACTACGTACCCAGAATGGCCAGAATTTCGTATCGACATCATCGACACCTTGAATCGCACCAATATCTGCCTGGATGTCGCCGTATTGCTTGCCCTTCACCTTTTCTTTGATGTCATCGTCATTGATCTTAGGGCCGACTTTGCCGTTTGCGACCAGGCGGGCTTTGCTGCCAGCGGCATCGGTGATGAAGTCGGTGAAGCTCGCAGCCTTGGCGCCGTTATCGTAGACACGCTGATTTGGCTGATCGGCGATTTCTTCTTTTACGGCTGCATCGAGGTAGGTTGAGAGTTCAGATTCTGCCACACCCACCATTGAATACGTAATCTCGGTGGTAAGTTTTGCCTTCGCTGTGGCTTCTTGTCCAACAGCCGGTACCGAAACTGGATCGCCCTTTTGGGCAACGTAGCTAGTGTCAATCACGCGAACGTCTTTACCAAAGGCTGCTTTAAGCTGTGCTTTTACAGCCGGGTCTTCCTGTGTCGCCAATTGTTCAGCTGCTTTTTGAACATCGGCTGCCACAACTATCTTCACAATTCTATCTGTTCCACCGCCCGTTGGGCCAGTGAAGCTCGCCGACACACTCGACGGGGCTCCCTGAAGAGATCCTGTCGCGCCATTGTAGCTTGCGCCACCTTTTTGCGCAGTCACACCCACATTTGCGGTTCCTGCAGCTGGACAGCTAATATCCCCACAAGGGAATGAGGCGGCCGGAACTTGTGCGACCGTATTGGTAATGTAAACGAGACCACCGCTTGTTGAGAGTTGCGTGCCGGCTGGTACGGTTTTTGCAGACAGAGAATTATTCGAGAATTTCACAGTCCCCGTTGCCTTCTCGCCCTTATTTTCTTCGCCAGTTGCATCAAATTCTACCGACTGGGCCTTCTTTTGCTCTTGGCGGATTGATTTTATGACACCCGCGCTAAAGCTGGTTGGGCCGGCTGGATTGAGAGTAACAGTTTTACTAACATTCTCGGCTGAGGTGCGAGCGGTGATGACGACCGTCGCATGAGCTGCAAAGAATATCGCCCAGATCAAGAAAGCAACACCGAGGATCCCAGCACCAATACCAATAAATAATTTCTTACGAAACGAGTCGAAATTCGGCACACGTGAGCCATTTCTGGCTTTTGGTGGACGCGGTGGCGTACCGCCTACTGGCGGAGTCGCCTTATTACTAGCCAGCAGGCCAGCAGCAGCTTTGTCGGTTTCGGTATCGTCATCGCTCGACGATGCAAAACGAGCATGGTCACCAACCGGCAGATCGGCGCCGTCGATCACATCGTCACCGTCATCAATTTCGAGAGCGGCAATCTCTGGTAACTCGGGCTTACTCTGGAGGTTTTTTGCAACCGGCAATTTGGCTGCCGCCGCGAGGGCGATGAGGGCTTGGTTGTTGGTGATGAGTACTAGGTGCTTGTTGGCATTGTGCGCGGCGCGATCGAGAAGTCGCAGATTGACAGCACTCTGAAGCATCCCAACGCGTTTTGGTGGGACAAGAGCGACGACTTTTTCTTTACTGTCCTTGAGCTTGCCAATAACAGCGGTGATATCGTCGTCAACATCGATGTAGATTACGTCTTTATTCATGTTTATATCCGAAGAATGCGATTTAGTTTTTCCTTGATAGAATCGTTCTCGCTACTCCCTACTATTGTATCATAGCCAACCCGTAGCAGACCCATGGCGGTAATGAACGTGTGGTCGTTGGCTTTACCTGTCGTGTCAGTAATACCGACCACTTCGGATGGTGAAATATGGTGTACACTTGGCCGCTTCGTAAACGGTAAGTCTTTGTACCAATCTTCGGTTTCAAGTGCCGTGACGAGGCGCTCCAGGCTGGCGCCACCACCACACAGTAAGATGCGGTTCGGCAGATGATCAACAGAATCAAACTCACTGAGCGCCAACTCAACGCCGGCTAGCCAGACATCGAGTGTCTTGTCGATGGCTTTTTCGGCTTCTTTTTTAACACTTGGCTTGATTTGTTCGTGACCGAGGTTGACCTTCAGCTTCTCGGCGTCCTTGTAGGTCAGGTCCATTTCGCTAGCAATCGTACGCGTGAAGCTACGGCCGCCGATACCAAACATCTTGGTACCTTCCACACCACCGTCATTGACCACTGCGATGTCGGTCGTACCACCACCAACGTCAGCCAGGATGGCCGTGAAGTTGCTGCTGGCATCGGTTCCAAGCATGCTGCGGCTGACCGCAAATGGTTCGGCGGCTACGGCCACGAGCTCGAGGGCCAGTTCATCGGCTACACGCTCTAAGGCCCCGATGTGCACCATTGGGGCAAAAGCCGTGTAGATCTGCACCGCCACGTCTTTCCCCTGGAAACCGATCGGGTTCGATACTTTGTAACCATCAATGTGAATACTGACGAGGGCGGAGTTAACCAGCTTCACCTCGACCTCTTCGTTGCCGGTTTCGAGGGCAATCTGGTGTTGGGCTTTGACTTGTGCTCGCTCCTGGACTTTCTCGATAATAAATTCCATTTCAGCCACGTCGAGCGGACGATCGGGCTGTGGACGACGGTAGCGGATGGTGTTGGTGACACCCTTCACCAGCTCGCCAGCAATGCCGATAACGGCTTTTTTAGCCTGTAGCCCGGCTTGGTCTTCGGCCTGAGATAGCGCGTCTTCACAGTTCTGGACCACACCAGAAATGTCGGCAATCGCCCCCGAGTGCATGTCACTGACCGACTGGCGCGATCGGCCGACGCCGACGATCTCGAGTGTCTCGCCATCCAGCTTGGCCACGAGCGCTTTGACAAACTCCGTTCCGATATCGAGTCCAACGATATAATTGCTGTCATCTTCTTTGAGTCGTACCGCGCGTAATTTTTCAAAAACCATAGTTGTATTGATTATATACTAATGATGCTTATGGTGGCAAAGAGTTGCGTAATTACTTAAAAATGTTATAATTTAACTAATGACATCTGATCAAGAACCCCGTGAACCTACCGAAGTATCCCCACCCCAGCGAGCTGAGCTGTTGAGTGACGCTGATGATTACGAGCTATCGACGCGTGGCGTCGAATTTATCTACAGCCAACTAAATCTTCTGGAAGACTTAGCAGATGTAACAAGCATGCTGAAAAAATCTGTCGAACCATCACGACACCATATCGCGTTTACATACCCAAAACATCAAATACCCGAGGGACTAATCCCCGAATCCATCACGGACTATATTTTTGTGGATAGGCTCGAAAAGATCCAAGTCGATATAGTTAAAGAAGAAGGCTCATTCGTTGGGTGCACTATTGTTATTTCAGCGGGAGGTCGAGAGATTCACCTATCGCGTGATCCTTCGATGACGGTAGCAGCAGATGACTTAAAAGATATCCTCATCATTGGCGACAGCGAGCCACGAGAAATTAACAGCCTCGGACACGACGACTTTGTTCGTCTACTCGTTGGCCTTGTCCAAAGACAAGCTGTCGATCGAGACGTGAATCTAGCCGATGTAAATATACTCGCCCCAGAACTCCTCGAAAATCTTACGACAACCCTATACCGATCCTCTCCGTTTGTTGAAGAAAGGTATTCCTATGATGTGTCCAGTGTCCGAACGATCAACTTTAATATTGAACGCTTTCGTGACTCAGAGTCCATCCGCACCATTGACTTTACCTATGAGACCGCAAATCCTGATCGCCGAATCCAATGTAGCGTCGATCTTACGACAGGGCTAGAGTTAACCTTCAAAGCACTAGAGCATAAGGTAGAGCCGTTTAAACCAAACGCTGGTGATATCATGAGGCTTCAGGAGATCGTCGATGAATTGGTTCAAACTCTCCGGTCAGGTACTGACGATTTGACGTCTTCAACGACTCCCCTAAGTATTGATACCCTGACGGAGGATGGAATTGTCGAATCTATCACACAACAAGAGAGATACGGTCAGTCACCTGACATTGACAACTAGGCGAGAACTGCTTTAATCCGGCGGATGCCGGCACTCGACGATTCTTCTTTTACGATCTTAAACTTCTTGCCATCTTCGAATAATTGCAACGTGCGATCGACGTGTGGACCGCCACAGATTTCAAAGCTAAATGGCTTATCCTCCCCGTCGGCAACCATCGAATAGACCTTCACGGTGTCGCCGTAGCGATCGCCAAATTGTCCGAGCGCATGCTTTTCTTCGCGGGCCACAGCCGTTGGATATTCAGCAAAGCTGATTTTGAGATCCTTAGCGATTTGTTCGTTGACGATTCGCTCAACTTCATCGAGCTGTTCGCGGGTAACTTTTTCGGCGTGCGAGAAGTCAAATCGTAGCCGCTCTTCAGTAATATTGCTGCCATGCTGCACCACGTGGTCGCCCAGTACATCGCGAAGGGCTTGGTACATCAAATGTGTGGCAGTGTGGTATTTTTTGTGAATCAAATCTTGCCCACCAAGGCCACCTTTGAAGGTACCTTTAGCGGCGGTTTGTGAACGCTGGCGTTGCTCATCCATCTTTGCATCGAATTCTTCACGCCATTTCTCAGACAACTTGATGTCCTGCTTGTAAGCTTCTTCGGTAGATAGTTCGACAGGAAAGCCATAGGTATCGTACAGCTGGAAAATATCATCACCCGTCAGATAGATCTTGTCACTGCGTCTTTTTTGCTCGATGATAGTGCCATTTACCGACGTAGTCGTGGCTAGCGGGTTCATAAGCGCAAGTTGTCGCAGACCTTTGCGAAGTGTCTGACGGAAGGCTTTTTCCTCTTTGATAAGTACAGCGATTACGTTGTCACGGCTTTCAGCAACTTCCGGAAAATCATCATGATATAAGTCAGCAATGACTGGTACGATTTCTTGCATGAAATTCTGCTCGACACCTAAGTCAAAAGCCTTCACCATTGCGCGGCGAATTAGCCGACGCATCACATAGCCTTGCTGTTTGTTGCTCGGTACGCAGCCGTCGACTGCCAAAAATGTAGCCGCTCGCAGATGGTCGGCGATGACGCGCATACTCTCGGTGTGGCTATCGTACTTCTTACCACTAAGACTCTGGAGCTTTTCGATAATCGGCCACATGACACTGATCTTAAAAACATCGGGGTCGTTAATAGCCGCAGCAGCAATTCGCTCGAGGCCAGAGCCGTGGTCAATATTTGGTTTTTCGAGTGGCTCAAATTTACCCTCGGCGACTTTGCGATAGGCCATAAACACATTGTTGCCGATTTCCATAAAACGCCCACAGTCACAGTTGGGGTGGCAGAATTCACCGTAGCCTGGATTGTGCGGCGTGCCAAAATCGTAAAACATTTCTGAGTCTGGACCACATGGGTCACCAACCGGCGTGGTTTCGGGCCCGCCGTTGCGGCTCCACCAGTTTTTACTACCGTCGTAGTAGAAAATGCGCTCACCTTCTTTAATACCGCGCCCGTAGCCGTCTGCTTCTGAGCCAATTTCGGCCTCACCACTTGACAGTTGCTTACTAGCAAATAACTTTTGCCAGACCGCAGCCGCTTCGGTATCTTTGGGAATGTCATATTCGGGTGCGCCAATAAAACACGTCACGTAGAGGTTGGCTGGGTCTAGCTGTACTACTTCAGTCAGAAATTCCCACATCCATTCAATCTGCTGTGTCTTGAAATAGTCACCCATGCTCCAGTTACCAAGCATTTCAAAGAAAGTCGTGTGGCGATTATCACCGATGTCTTCGATGTCTTGTGCCCGTAGGCAAGTCTGACTATCGACAATCCGGGTACCTTGAGGGTGTGGTTCACCCAGCAAATACGGAATCATCGGCTGCATACCGCTACCAGTAAAAAGAGTCGTCGGGTCGTCTTTTAAAACCAACGGCGCACGCGAAATAATTGCGTGCTCGCGATCTTTAAAAAACTGCAAGTAGGCGTTTCGGATTTGCTGAGCGTTCATTAAACTTCATTATAACAGATGAGTACCTAGTCTAAAGCAATGGAAAGGTTATTTGACACCGCGTCATGTCATCTTGCTGATTTCTCGCACTAACAGTCACACCCGCAACTTCGCATTGCTGATTTCCCCTCAAGTAGAATACTATCCATGCTTGCGTCCCCGTACTCGGACGATAATACGCTCCAGAATACGTATTGGTACCGCAAACCATTGTCTGACTACTGGGGGATGGGAGAGAGGGCCCCATAATCTGGGATATATCAGTATTAAATGCCGGCACTTGCCCCACAGAGCCATCACTTGTGGCTGCACACCCACCGGCGCCCCCAGCAACGCGGGCACAAAGAGAGGCTGAACCTAAACAAGGATAGCCAGCGGTAATCGGATACGTTCCATATGTAGCCGCATAGCTCATAATGCCTTTCGCGTATGACGCCACGGCGTTAATGGTCTTTGTGTTCTCTGCCCTTGTTTGTATACCATTATAAGCAACGATGGTGATAGCGGCGAGAATACCGATGACAACGATGACAATCAGAAGTTCAACGATAGTGAAGCCCGATTGTTTTGCCCACGGTTTCATAGAATTATTGTAGCACAAGCACTTTCGACGATATCCTTCGCGCGGGAGATATGGCTACCCTATGCCCCGTCTACGGAAGCGTTGGTAGAGTCGCAAAGCAACGCGTAGATTCGTCTTGGAATATTTTCGAGATAGACTGGACGCCTCCTATCGCATCGCACGTTACGTCACCTTTCAGAAAGTAAATGATGGTCGCTGTTTTGCCCGTCGAGGGGTTGTAGTATGCGCCACTCGTCTGTGTTGTTCCACACGTCATCCTTTGGGCGCTTGGTTGAGGTAAACTCCCGCTCAGCACTGTTCGTATGTTGGCTTCAAATGTGGCATTACTCACCGTGCTGCCCGCTTGGCAGATCGGGCCTCCCCCGACATTGCCACAGGTAGTCTGAGGGGTATTTGATCCCAAGCAAGGGAAAAGCGTTTCGATAGGATAATTACTGTTAATACTCGCGTAGGAATGGATGGCTTTGACGTACTGACTCACTGCTTGCACCGTCTTGGCGTTCTCGGCTCGAGTCTGGACGCCGTTATAGGCGACGATGGTGATGGCGGCCAAGATCCCAATCACGACGATCACAATAAGAAGTTCGACAATAGTGAAGCCGCGCCTATTCATTAGTTACTACTCCCACCCAAGTAGTTATAGTACGCAGGACTTACCCATCCCGCATTGATATTTCCACTTACGGTCTCGAGGTGCATACCCGTTATGTAGTTACTGGTTTGATTATTGCTAAAAGCAGTTGAGCTAGTCTTCTGATAGCCGACCGCGTATCTGTAGACATCGTTAGCGCTGTTTATGGGATCAGTGGGAAGCGAGCTCAGATACTTTGGCACCAAAGCACTTGCTAAACTAGCCATTGAGCACCCAGACACGACGCCGCCAGCCACATAGGTCGTACCGCTACAGGTTGGATAGCCGCCATTGTCAACATTGTACATTTCCAATGCTTTCTCAATGGATTTCATCTCGGTCTGGCGCTCGCTATCACGAGCCCGTGATTGAACACCGTTATACGCCACGATGGTAATAGCCGCCAATATCCCAATCACAACGATGACAATCAAGAGCTCAACAATAGTGAAGCCGACTGATGACTGGCGCTTCCACATCATTAGTTACTGCTTCCTGCTATAAAATTGTAATTTTGTGGACTCCATGAGCCTACATATGGGCCACCCTGTGATTCGAAGTGCACACCAATAATGTAGTTATCGTCTGAGCTCGCTGAGTAGGTTGTGTCGCTCATTTTCTTTGAGCCATAGACATAGAAATAGCGAAAATCGCCTGTACCGGTAGGATCTTGGGGAACTTTCTGGATGTATTTTGGCGCCAGGGAGCCGATAAATCCTGCGCCATCCGTAATACAACTTCCTCTTGCACCGCCGGCAATATAAGTGACATTTGCTACGCAGGTCGGATAACCTCCGTTATCAGCATGGTACAATTCGAGAGCTTTTTGGATCGTGGAGATACCACTCTTTCTATCACTGTCTCTTCCCCGTTGTTGAATGCCATTATAAGCAACTATGGTGATGGCGGCGAGAATACCTATGACGACAATAACGATCAGGAGTTCAACGATGGTAAAGCCTGTTTGTTTTGCCCACGATTTCATAGAGTTATTGTAGCATAAGCGCTACGCGACGATGCCGCCGCCCAGGCAGGTGTCGCCGTCATAAATGACGACTGACTGGCCCGCTGTCACGGCCCGTTCGGAATTGTGCAGCCTCAGGCTGGTACCCGAAAGGCTTGCTTTGACTAGCTTGGCACGGTGGCGAACGCGAATGTCGTAATCACCGTCAGCTGGACGATCATTAATCCAATGAATCTCGCTCAGTTCGATCGTATCTTTCCAAAGTGTCGTGTCATTCAGATCGGTCGTCACATACACTTCATTTTTGGCCATGTCCTTGCCAGCCACGTAATATGGCAAACCGCCGCCAACATCAAGCCCGTGGCGCTGGCCAAGGGTATAGAAGATTGCGCCGTCATGTCGGCCAAGTACCTTGCCGGTGGCTTTATCAATAATATTGCCCGGAACTTGCTCGACGTATTCGCTCAAAAATTCGCGAATGCCGATCTTACCAACAAAACAAATCCCCTGACTGTCTTTTTTGGTAGCCGTCGACAGCCCGCGCTCCGCAGCCATGGCCCGTACCTGCGGCTTCGTATATTCACCAAGCGGAAATAGCGTACGAGCGAGTGCTTCGCCCGTCACTCGATACAAAAAATAGGTTTGGTCTTTGTTAGCGTCAGCGGCCAATAGCAGTCGAGCGCTCGTTGGCAAATGTTCCGAAACATCTGCAGCCCGAGTTTCAAGCGACGTCGAGACTCGATTTGAAACCCGGAGCGAAGCCGTTTCGGAGGATTTCGACGACGAAGAGCGATGCTCTACTCGCGCGTAATGCCCTGTAGCAATCATATCAGCACCGTCTTCGAGTGCCGCTTCCAAAAACAATTTAAACTTCACCTCTTGGTTGCACATAATGTCGGGGTTGGGTGTGCGACCGCGTTTATATTCATCGATCATATAGTCGACGACCTTGTGCTTGTATTCTTTTTCAAAATCAAAAACCTTGAAATCAATCCCGAGCTGCACAGCCACGCGCTTAGCGTCCGCTAGGTCATCCGCCCACGGGCATTTCATCCCTGGCAGATCCTGCGTCCAATTCTTCATGTAGACGCCGGTGACATCGTAGCCTTGCTCAACCAGCAGTGCCGCCGTCAGGGACGAATCAACCCCACCACTCATACCAACATAGACGCGCACGACTATTCAGCTCCGGTATAAAATGCGATGATCTTTATAAACTCACCGCCAGCCAACCACCAGCCACGCGGGGTAATCCACCAGTACCAGCTCCAGTCTTTGTCGTAGGTCGGACTGTTCTGAATACTGACTGTGTCGTCGAGAATACGGTTGAATTCTAGGCTAGCGCGCCGCTGATGATAGCCTGATGTTACCAGGATAATACTCTTGATATCTTTGCTCGCTAGCAGCTGGTTGGTATTGGCGGCGTTCTGCTGTGTATTGGCCGAGTTCTCTTCTATCAATATAACGCTTGCTGGCACGCCAGCATCAATAGCAATCTGGCGCATCGCTAGGGCATTGCTCGGACCGGTTTTGTCTTGAGCGGCGCCAGAGAATATCAACAGCGGTGCCCATTTGTTTTTGTAGAGGGTGATGGCGTGTTCGGTACGAGCGGTTGTGTCGCCGCCGCTAACCGCAACGATGGCGTCAACTGGCTTACAGCTGTCGCGCGTAACTGGCTTCTCATCCATCGGACAGAGACTGAAATCGTTCGGCTGCAAGTAGATACTGAGGCCGAGCGCGATCACCGCAAAGGTTATAAAGATAATAATTGGAGCTTTTGTTTTCATTGTTTTTGCCTTTCTTGCTCTAAGCGAACTGCCTCAATAATGCGCTGCGTCGCCTGGGTAGTATTTTCGTCTGTCGAAAGATGACCGAGGCTGAGTCGCAGACTGCCATCGGCTACTTCAGGTGCCAGCCCAATGGCTGTCAGAATGTGAGAACGCGTGCCTTTGTTGGCGGCGCAGGCGCTGCCGGTTGCCACTAGGACTCCCTTACTTTCGAGTGCAAATACCAACCGTTCGGCATCAATACCAGGAAACGAGATATGCAGAAAATTGGGCAGGCGATGTTTTTTGTGGCCCGATACCACTGCGTCAGGAAATGCGGCTACGAGCGTCTTTTCAATCACGTCTCTGAGCGCGGCGATGCGCCCCGATTCGGATTTTTGGGTCGCCGTCACTAGCTCCATCGCTCGGGCAAATCCAATCGTGCCAGCGACATTTTCGGTGCCACTGCGTAGTCCCCGCTCTTGCCCGCCACCGACAATTTGGGGCGTCAGTTTCACCGAACGCGCGGTCCACAGCAGCCCAACCTGTTTCGGGCCGTAGATCTTGCCAGAATTAATCGTCGCCATGTCGACACCGAGCCGTGCCACATTGACATCAAGATAGCCGACTCCCTGCGAGGCATCGGTATGAAAATAAAGCGGCGTGGTGTTGTGTTGCTCGAGTCGTTTGGTGCGCTCCTCGCGTACCACGGCCGCGATGTCACGAATTGGCTGGATAGTACCCAGCTCGTTGTTGGCTAGGTGAATACTCACCAGCTGCGTATCGGCGCGCAGCGCCTTCTTCACCTCACTGGCGTCAATGTGGCCGCGCTCGTCGCTTGGTACGAGTGTATAGTCGCGCTGGGCAGCAGCCTTCAAAACCGCATCGTGCTCAATATTCGACGTCACCACGTGGCCGGTGGCACTTGAAAAAGCCAGGTTGATCGACTCGGTCGCCCCAGCGGTCATCACTAGTTCGTCGCCTTTGGCACCGATACAATGCGCAATTCTATCTTTGGCATCTTCGTAATCCCGACGCACCGCGACAGCCGGCTGATACGGGCTCGAGGGGTTATAAAACAGCTCCGTAAAATACGGCTGCATGGCTTCAAGCACACGCTCATCAAGAGGCGTGGCTGCAGCATGATCTAAATAAATAATACCTGGTGCCATGTATATGACTGATTATACCAGTTAGGCGAGCTTTTGACCTGTGCGTGGATCCCGTTTGTAGATCTTGCGAGCGACCTGCTCGTAGTACATTTGGATGGCCATGGTGAGATTGCGTAGCTCTTCACCCTCTAAGAAACTATAGTGAGCTCCCTCTTGCGCCTTCAAGATGCCATTCTCATGAATCTCATAACGAGTTGTCGCTGTCTTCTGTTTTCCGGTCTCCAAGTCAACCCACTCTTCGTACCAAATCCACGTCGAACGATCAAGACAAAAGAATTCCCGGCGATTACTGGCTGGGATAGGACCAAATAATTTAGCACCAATTTCACTTTCGAGCTGAATGAGTTCACGTTCAGATAGTTGCTTAAACGGACGCAGCTTCTTAGGCATCGATAGATTTATGGCCGGATCCGTGCCGACCAGAAGGTCTAAGGCTTTTTTGAATACGTTCGGCATAATCCTCCTTACGCTATTAGCGTATAGTCGTCGCGCGACAATGAATCACTAAAGAGATTTGCGCCCACTTCGTTGGTGCGTAGTCGAATAACTGCCTCGGTGTATTGGAGTGCCCACTTAGCTATTTCCGCATTTGTTGGGGCTTCATTAGCATTGACAGGCAGTGTCTCGCTAATGACGTTATCGACATCCCGGCGAGCGACGCCTTCACCATATGAAGCAAGTCCCTCGCGGTTACGAGGCACGTCAATGAAAGTTTCGGGAATTGGGTATGTATCGTTTTGTTCAGACACGACGATTACTATCCTGTAGATTGTTACAGTTGATGGATGTGAAGAGTGTTTGTTTAGAGTGCGAATAACGCAGTGGCGTTTGCGGTGGTGGCTGCGGCAATTTCTTTAAGTGAAATATGTCGCCGCTGAGCATGATACTCTGCGATTACCCTCACATACGCTGGCTGATTCACTTTACCACGATAAGGTACAGGTGTCAAGAAGGGGGCGTCGGTCTCAAGTAGCAAATTATCGAGTGGCACGAGATCAAATGTCTTTTGCTGCTCGTCGTCTTTCGTAAACGTACTGATACCGTTCACGCCGATATATAACCCTCTCTCCAGGGCTTGCTCGAGATTCTGGTGGGAATCGGTAAAACTGTGCAGCTCGCCCCGTAATCCCGAGAAGTTATCAACGATCGGCCAGAAGTCATCAAAGGCCTCGCGGACATGGAAAATAACTGGTAAATTATTATCTCTCGCTAACTGCAGCTGACTCTCGAGCGCAGCAATCTGCACCTCTCTAGGGCTATGTGTATAAAAATAATCGAGACCGATTTCTCCTATCGCCACAATGTTGCTCCTAGAATTTGGAATAGGGCTATTGGCCTTTAGTAAATTGCTAAATTCCATCTTCCAACTACTATCTATCATTTCCTTCGTATCGTGCGGATGAACACCGACACTTGCATAGCAGTGCTCATGCTGCGCAGCAAATGCCACCGCCTCGACTGAGCTCTGTTCGCTCGTACCAACACAAATGAGTTTTGAAACTCCCGCCGCGTGGGCGTGTTGCATAACATCACCGACGTCGAGCGGGTAGTGAGATTCGTGAATATGGCAATGAGTATCGACGAGCATTACTGCCCCGTCGCTGCTTTTGGCGCGTGAGGGTCGGGAGTATGACGATAGATCTTTGGAAATAGTACACCGTGGGGCACGACAACGCCGGTTTCGAACGAGTCATGAATCGCCTTGGCGGTAGAGGGCAAAAATGGCACCAGTAAGTCAGCGATCTGGATCAGCCCACCGACGGCAGTTGCTAGCACTTCGGTCAGGTGGCCTTCGGCTTCGGTGTCTTTTTCGCGCTGCTTGGCAATCTCCCACGGTTTCACGTTCTCGATGTACTGGTTGAGGCTGCGCACCATTGCCCAGACTTCGTCGATCGCTAGGTTGAAGGTCAGATTGGTCATAGCGTCGTGGTAGCGACGCATGTCGTGCTCGGACTGGATGGCCTCACCGATGACGCCAGCTTGGTAGCGGGTCACCATGGCGCCGACACGCTGCACGAGGTTGCCGAGATCGTTGCCAAGCTCAGTGTTGTAGGCAGTTTCGAATTTCTCCCAGGTAAAATCGCCGTCGTCGAGCGATGGAATGTGGCGCGAGAAGAAATAGCGAAAAGCGTCGAGGCCGTAGGCATCAATAATTTCATTCGGGTCGATTACGTTGCCGACGGTTTTGCTCATCTTGGCTCCACCCACGTTTACAAAGCCATGCACCATCAGTTTCTTGGGCAGCGGCAAGCCAAGTCCTAGTAGCATTGGCGGCCAAATACCGGCGTGGAAACGAAGGATATCTTTGCCGATCACCTGCACTTCAGCTGGCCAGTAGTCTTGCCAGCCTGGTTTATCTGGGTAACCCAGCACCGTGATGTAGTTTGCTAGGGCATCGATCCAGACATACATGATTTGCTCTGGGTCGCCCGGCACTGGCACACCCCAACTAAGATTTTTTTTCGGACGTGAAATACTGACATCTTGAATGCCATCTTTGATCAGCTCCAAGAATTCTTTACGACGAAAGTCAGGCACGATTTTCATTTTGCCTGATTCGATGGCTTCACGGACTTGGTCGGTAAAAGCGCTGGCTTTCAAATAGTAATTTTCTTCGCTCACCCGTTCGTATGGTGTCTGGTGGTCAGCACACACGCCGCTAGTTGCCTCGACTTCTTTGTCTGTAAAGAAAGCCTCGTGGCCCATGCAGTACCAGCCCTCGTACTTGCCTTTATATATGTAGGGTTGTAGCTGTTGCCAAATATATTGCACCGCTCCCTCGTGATGAGGTTCGGTCGTGCGAATAAAGTCAGTGTAGCTGGCGCCCACCTTTTTCATCAATTGTTCAAAATTGACATACATTTGATCGGTATAGCTCTTCGGATCAAGACCAGCCTCGGCGGCTTTGGCGGCGATTTTATTGCCATGCTCATCGGTACCTACCTGGAAGCGAACAGTGCGACCATTTTGCGTCTGGTAACGTGTCCAGATATCGGCCAAAAGATAGTCAAGTGCGTTACCGATATGTGGTGCGCCGTTGACATAGGGAATGGCAGTAGTGATGTAGAGATTTTTTCCCATTACACTTTATTGTACCAGATAGAGACTGCGGGAGCGGGATTTTACTGTGGCGGCCCAGTTGAACTAGAGCTGTTTGCTGCCCCATTCCAGACCCAGTTAGCAAAACTCCCATCTGCATAGCCATAGTCACTGGTACCCTGTGCGATCAACACGCTATCGACATAAAAAGTTGAAGCCGCTGATACGGTTGTCCAGTATCGCAGAGTCGTCTGTGAAGCAGTGGTAGTGTAGGAAATGCTTAAGCGTCTCCATTGACCGGCGGTGGCAGCTCCGAGTGATTGGACGTTTGTTGCGTAGTCTGAGGCAGCTACTGCAAAGCCCGGAACCGCACCCGAAAGAGAATACACGTAGAGACTAACGCGATACGTTGTCGACGGACTGACGGTCACCGTAGAATTACCGACGCCCGAGGCCCCACTACCCCACACATATTGAGTCGAGTACGTACCGTGCATTTTTTGCGACGCGGAAAGCGTTCGAGTACCTGTTCCGCCACCTGCATTGCCGAAGGGTGTCGTTTCAGAACCAGGATTAGTTTCAAGATTCGTAATAGCTGCCACCCCACCCTGTCCATGGCCACTGCAGCCGCCAGCAGAGGGTTGGGAGGATTCGGTTATCTTGTAGGAAGTGGGGCCGGTTGTGGCGGTTATACAATAGGTGCCACCAGTACCTGCTGTATATTGGTAGGAAACTTCATTAGAATCAGTAATGCCGGCAGTAGCCAGGGTGCTGGGGCTGGTGCTGGGATTGTCGACTTGCCAGACAGCTATCTTTTTGACAGCTTGAGACAGAGCACTGCTCACGCTACTGGCTCTGGCGCGTTCTTGGATACCGTTATAGGCAACGATAGTAATGGCAGCTAAGATACCGATGATGACGATGACTATAAGGAGTTCGACTACGGTGAAACCGGATTGCCTATTTATTTTCATACCATGATGCCTTTTGGTAGTTATTTACAAAGGTTATGCTTGTCAAAAGTGTAGCATACACTTTAAAGGAGTCGCAACCAATCATCAATCGATAAATCTTCCGCTCGAGCGTCGGGCGATATGTCGGCTTGCGTCAAGAGTACCTCTGCTTCATATTTGGAAATACCTAAGCCACCAGATAGCGACGAACGTAACTTTTTACGTTTAGCTGAAAATCCAGCTTTTACGAGTCGGAAAAACTTACTTTCTTTGTCGGGAGCTACTAGTGGCTCAGCTCGAGTTTTTAGTATTACCACCTGCGAGTCCACTTTGGGTGGTGGCGTAAAGAATGCCGCAGGTACCACGTCGCCGAGTGTCACTTCGCTATACAGCTGTGCGCTAATGGCCAAGATACTCATGTCGCCAGGCGAGGCGGCCAGGCGCTCGGCCACTTCTTTTTGCACCAATAACACGGTGATAGCAGGCTTGTTCGTTGCCGTCATGAGGCGTTGGACAATTTTACTGGTGATGTAATACGGCACATTGGCGACAACCTTATAGCCGTTCGGTAGTTTGGAAAGATCAAATTGCAAAATATCCTCATAGATGACCTCGAGGTTTTTACCCGGAAACTGACCTGGTAGTTTGAGCGCCAGCTGTTCATCATACTCCACTGCCACCACTTTGTCGGCGCGACGGAGCAGTTCACTCGTCAAAGTCCCGAGGCCTGGACCGATTTCGAGCACGGTGTCGCTCGCCAGCAGTTCAGCGCAGTCAGCGATATGCGCCAGTATACTACGATCGTGTAGCCAATGTTGACCAAGAGATTTATTGGTTGGCATTTAGCGGTAGATATCCTGAAGGCCAAGGCTCTTCGAACAACTTGGCCACGGCGACCAACCACGACGCTTGTACGTTTCCCAAACCTTTTCATCCTGCACGGCAGCCGGTGCATCGCTGGCGTATTTGAATCCACCCGTATTCGCCCAGGTACTGACATCGTATTGATACGCACCGTAGTAACCGTTGCCCGAGTTGCGATCATATCGCCCACCTGATTCACATGACCTTAAGCGTGCCAGTGCCTCGGCGAAGCTACCGCTAAAAGTGTTCGTCAGCTTAGTACCAATAATTTCGACTTGTTGCTTCGGCTCCAGTGTCACCAGGCTTTGAATTTCCCGGCGACTCTCTTCGACACCATTTTTCATAACAACTTCGTAGGTAACGGTTTTCTTGCCCTTTTCACCCGCTGTTCTTACTTCACGGTAGCCAACATCTCGATCGGCATCCTGAATCTTCTCGACCGGGAAGGCGATTTCTTGCTCTTCGCTAATGGTCTGCTTGCCATTGCGCCAGACTTCAACCTTCATACCGGCAGTCAGCGAAGATGATTTGGTGACCGAGAGTGAATCATTTGAGGCCAAAGTGATCTTTTTGTCACCCAACATACCGCCAACCGTGGTCTCCTGTGTGTAGGCCTGAACTGCTTTGCCGTAGAGTACGAGTGTGAACGGGGTAGCGCGATCGATCGTCACCTGCAAGCCGGCACCATAGCTGGCAATATCGGCGATCGGCTCAACCGATGTTACATCTTCGTCGCGAAGTGTGAGTCCAGCGTCCTGAGCGATTTGCTTCGATGTCTGATGAGGTGAAAGGACCTTGTAGCTCGACGCACCGTCGATCACCACTACAGGACGGGCCCGGTAAATATTCACTTGATAGCTCGAGGCGACCAGCTGTTCATCGAGTCCGGGCTCTACCAGGTCGTTATCACCAATTGAGATGTTGGCTTGCTTGAGAGCTTCGCGCAGCGTGGCTGCTTTGGTAATGATACCCTTTTCGATACCACGATCGTGCACGCTAATCAGCCGTTGATCGGCCGTCACCACACCATCATCGGCCTTTACCTGCCACGCCCAGACAAATGAAAACAGTAAAACGCTCATAAAAATGAGTGTGAATAATCCGTAGCGGGCGGAGTTAGGTGAACGAGTCAATAACTTCTTCATAGAAAGACGTACACCTCAGATGTACTTCCCTGTAGTATAGCAAAAAATGGCCAATTATTCAATTGTGCTTACGGTAGCTTCTCGAGGCGAGCATACTCAACGTTCAGTTTTTTGGTCTGGCCACCCGCAAAGGCTACTGTCACGGCGAGCCCATCAACATCAATGACTTCCCCAACGCCAAATTGCATTGAACGTACCTGGTCACCGACATCAAAGCCAGGCTCCTGAGCCCATTCGTCATGGGTGCGAGTCGAGGTCGAGGCCGCCACCATCACCGTTTCGTGGCCGAGATCGCCGAGGAAGCGCGACATCGGGTTATATGTTCGCTGGCCGAACTGCAGCCGGCTGTAGGCATAAGACAGATGTAGCTCTTCGCGAGCGCGCGTCATGCCGACATAGCACAGGCGACGTTCCTCTTCGAGTTCGGCCGGCCCACCTTCCTGGATGCGAGCGTGCGGTAAAATACCCTCTTCCATACCAACGATAAAGACGACAGGGAACTCGAGTCCCTTGGCGGCGTGAATCGTCATCAGTGTCACGCTGTCTTTTTTAGTGTCGCTATCAGCGCTCGACATCAGCGCAACTTCCTCCAGAAAATCGGGCAGGGAAGCGAAAGTCTGGGCATCAGATACCAATGCCCCAAGGTTGGCTTCGCGGTCCTCGGCTTGCGGCGTACCATCCTGCACATATTCCCGATAACCGACAGCGTCGATAAGCTTACTGACGATATCGCTTGGCGAGGCTTCGGCGGCTATCATTCCCTGGAGTGAGCGCAGTGATTCACCCAGTTTAGCTAGGGCCGTACGTGCCCGCCCAGTCAGAGTCGACGTTTGCTCAACGTTGACGAGTGCAGCAATAATATCAAAGCCACTTGCCCGTTGCCAGAGTAGAAACTTCTCGAGACTGGTCGCCCCAATGCCCCTGGTAGGCACGTTGACGATACGACTAAAGCTCATTGTGTCGCTCGGCTGATAAATCAGTCGTAGATACGCCACGATGTCCTTTATTTCTTTGCGGTCGTAGAATCGAACGCCGCCGACAATGTGGTAGGGGACTCGTGCCTGTAAAAGTGCCCGCTCTAGTGTGTAACTCTGGGCATTTGTACGATACAACACCGCATAATCGTGGTAGGCCCTAGCGCCGATCATCACCTGGCTGCTGATGCGACTGGCGATGGTATGTGCCTCCTCTGCCTCATCGTAAGCGCCGTGAATCTGCACTGGTGCGCCCTGCCCTTCGGCTGTCCACAATTTCTTGTCGGTACGCTGGACATTCTTGCTAATCACCGCATGGGCTGCCTCGAGGATGGCGCCGGTACTTCGATAATTTTGCTCGAGCTTCACAATCATCGCGCCAGGAAAATCTCTCTCAAAGTTCAGGATATTCGTAAAGTCGGCTCCACGCCAGCTATAAATCGACTGCCAGTCATCACCCACTACGCAGATGTTTTTTGTCTTATTCACCAGACTCTTCACAATCGCATATTGCGCTGCGTTGGTGTCTTGGTACTCATCGATCAGAATGTATTTAAATTTTGCCTGCCATTTTTTGCGGATGTCTGGCTGCTCTTTAAATAGGCGCACGGTTTCAATCAGCAGATCATCAAAATCAAGCGCACCGGCTTGCTGCCGGAGGCTTTCGTAGAGCCGGTATATCTGCGCCACACTTTTTTGAAACGGATACTGCGCGGTCGCCTCAAATTCATCTGGTGAAATAAGCTCGTTCTTGGCGCCAGATATGATACTGCTGACGGCCCGTGGCTTGATCTTCTGGTCGGCAATATGCAGCTGCTTCATGGCCTGTTTGATGAGTCCTTGGCGATCATCTTCGTCATAAATAACGAAGTTGTGCTGAATACCTATCGCGGCACCGTCAATCTTGAGCAGTCGCACACACACCCCGTGGAAAGTCCCCATCCAGGCCATAAATTGACGCTGCGACCCATCCTGGCCCAGCAAATTACCTAGCCGAGTGCGCATTTCTTTGGCAGCCTTATTCGTAAACGTCACCGCCAAGATTTCATCCGGCCAGACGGCCTCGTGTTGTATCAGATAGGCAATCCGGTGCGTCAGTGTTTTGGTTTTGCCACTCCCCGCTCCTGCCAAAATAAGCAAAGGGCCCGTCGTGTGCTGAGCCGCCTTTATCTGAGCCTGATTAAGCCCCTCAAGAATATCCATTACTCTTTAGTATAGCAGTCTAGATGAGGTGAAGGAAATACGCAGCTGCGCCAAGTCCACCGCCAATTGCTAATATTGCCACAATAAAGACAATTAGTAGCCAACCTTTTTTCTTCTTGGCTGGGTGGGCAAGTGGCTGGTGAGTGGCTTCGTTGTCATAAATGGGCGTGTGCGAGGCATCACCGGTACTCGGCTGCTCGCTGTACTGCGTCGGAATAGAGCTGGCTGCAAGCATTGCGGCTGGCGAGGAGTCAACCGACGGACTACCGCCAATTGGCGTACTTGCCTGGCCAGATTCGATTGCCACTAGATCGCTGTTGAGTTCAGCTGGCAACGCCGCGGGTGCGACCTCAGGACTTAGTTGCAGATCAATATCACCCTTTTTCTTTGACGGCTCGCTCGACTCTGGCGCTGGTGTATGTGCTCCGTCATCTTTCGGCTCCTCGACAACTGTCTCGGTTGCAACGGGAGTTGCCGGTGTAGGAGTTGGGTCGGGCGACGTCGATGGCTCGCTCTCATCTGGTGAACCTTTCGATAGTTCGGCGGCAATCGCTTCGCTTAGCCCAGTCTCACTGGCGGTAGATAGACTCCCACCAAGTGGTCGCTTTTCAACCTGAGCGTCAGGCAGAAACGGCGATGACCATGTATCAACTGGCGCGGGAGTTGGTGATGGTGGTTCAACGAGCGATGGTTCAGCGGGCGGAGTCGGCTCAGCGGGCGGAGTCTCGCGCGGCGGACGAGGCGCTGGTGCAACCACGTCGAAAGTCGAGGCAGGTGCAGCTGGTCGGCTGGCAACCGTCAGCGGTTGCATAGCCACGCCCTCGCGCGAAGGCGCTGGCGTTGGCGCGGCGGTTTTCATATCAGACGATGGATGAACCACATCCATGAATCGTCCACCCTGGCGTGGAACAAGCGAAGCCGTACTATCAGGGGTCGGTAGTGGAGTCGGTGGGGGAGTCATCGCAGGTTTTGGCTCGACTACCGGAGCTGCTGGTACGGGAGTAGGTGAGGGTACTTCAGTAGGTTGCGCTGATTCAGTAGGGGGAGTAGGGGTACTAGCGGGCGCTGCCTCGTCAGGTTTCTTAATATCACCCATCAGTGAGTTGACCGCTTTGTCTAGTTCGTCAAAATCAAATTCTTTCATTGCCCCACCCTACTGTTTTACGACACCGTGGTCGCGTTATGTGCTTTTTCAATAATATCACTAAATACCTCAGCGTCGAGGCTGGCGCCACCGATCAGAAATCCATCAACGCCGGGAATCGCCAGGTAGCTGGCGGCATTATCCTTGGTGACGCTGCCGCCGTACAGAAATCTCACCGCTTCACTCGCCGCTTTGCCGTATAGATGACCGATCTGACTACGAATCGCCTTCTCTGCTAGCTCAACGTCGTGCGGCAGCGCGTTGTTGCCGGTGCCAATAGCCCAGACTGGCTCGTACGCAACCGCAATCTGAGCGATTTCTTCGCTGGTCACGTTGGCAAGCCCGCCTACCAACTGATCATGCAGTACGTCGTGCGTTTCACCCAGTGCCCGTTCGGCCGCCGTCTCACCAATACAAAGAATCGGTGAAATACCATTTCGGATAGCTGCCTGAACTTTACTGCGGACTTCTTTGTCTGATTCGTGGAAGATATGACGTCGTTCGGAGTGACCAATAATCGCATACTGCGCCACGCCACTGAGTTGCTGGGCAGAAACTTCACCAGTAAAAGCGCCGTGATCGCGCCAATAGATATTTTGGGCGGCCAGTTTAAACTGACGATAATTCACCTGCAGGCTGAGTGACTGCAGCGCTAACATGGTTGGCGCCAGGACAACTTCCACCGAACGGTGCGTTTTCACAAGTTTACTAAGGGTATGGACATACAAACTCGCCTCATGGACGTTGAGGTTCATTTTCCAGTTACCGACGATGAGTTTCTTGTTTTTTGCAGCCATATATTCTACTTATGCTTATGTCCTTTTAAGTGTATAGTATTTACCTTTTAGCGTCTAGCAGACTTTCCACACCCGGCAGTAGGTCGCCGGCCATCAATTCCAGACTAGCACCACCGCCAGTCGAGACGTGACCAAAGCTGCCACCGCGCCGCGAATCCCATTTCAGCACGAAATCGACCGTATCACCGCCGCCAACGATCGACTCGATCTCGGGATGAGTCGCTAGTGCTAGGGCTAGCCTGGCAGACCCGTGGGCATAGTTTGGAAATTCCGATACGCCGAGTGTGCCATTCCAGACAACGGTTTTGGCGGCGGATATGATGGCGTCAACTTTCTCGATCGTGCGAATACCGACATCTAGTGCCATGTCACTGGCTTCGATCCCGTCCACCGGTACCTCGCGGCGCTCACTATTTTCATACACGCTCGATACCGCCACGTCGACTGGTAGTACCAAAAACTCGTCTACGCGTGCCTCACCAACCTTTTTCTCGACAGCAGTGTAGATTTCATCCAAAATAGCATCTTGGTCTGGCTCAACTTTGCTTTTGCCGAGGCTAAGCCCACGGTAGGCCAGGAATGTATTAGCCATCGCACCACTAATCACAATGGTGTCAGCCACTTCCACAAAGGCCTTGATAACCTTAATCTTATCGCTCACCTTGGCGCCGCCCATGACGGCCACCAGTGGCCTGGTGGGCGCGCTCATGGCTTTTTGAATCATACTATATTCTTTTTCAAGCAAGAGGCCAGCCACGGAGGGTAGGCAGAGCGTGATGGCGTGCGTCGTAGCGTGTGCCCGGTGGACCACGCCGAAGCCGTCTTGCACGAAATAGCTCGCGCCCGAGGCATGGACGATCTTCTTGGCAAACACCTCATCGTCCTTTTCTTCCTCGGCGTAGAAACGGACATTCTCAAATAGTACAATGCCCGACGGTGAGGCCCGTTTGGCTGCCTGGTAGGCCCTGTCGCCGATGCAATCATCGACAAATATCACTTCTTTTTCCAGTAGTTGGCTCAGGCGCTGGCCAATTGGTTCCAGACTCAGCGAGGTATCTTTGCCCTCAGGTCGCCCCAGGTGGCTAATAATGACAACTTTGCAGCCCATGGCTTGCAGTGCGCGGATCGTCGGCAGGCTGGATCGGATCCGAAAATCGTCGTCGATCTCGCCCTTGCCCGTTAGCGGCACGTTGTAGTCGGCCCGCAGTAGGACAGTTTGGCCATCGAGTGGCACGTCACGAATTGTCTGTTTGAAGAACTTCATACCCTACCCTTTTTATTGCTCTTATTGTATCACGGTACCGACGCGCACCAGGCAATATAAAATCCGCGAAGCCAATGATGACTTCGCGGATCCTAGGGGAGATTCTCTCCGGCCGATTAGCGGTTAAGCAGGGCGCCGAGGAGCTTCTTACGGCTTATAGCGTAGTAGCTACCAGCGGCAGCAACCGAGCCAAGTCCGAAGACTGATCCGATTGATTCAGCCATACCAGTTTCTGGAAGGGCTTCAGCTGTAGGAGCTGGGGTAGCAGCTGTTGTCGTTACGACGTTATTGACTACAGTGACGGGTGGCGTTACTGGTGGGGTAACGGGTGGCGTTACCGGAGGAGTCACTGGTGGCGTAACAGGTGGAGGGGTTACTGGTGGGGTCACAGGAATACAGCTACGTGTACCGTTCAGAACATATCCAAGCATTTCGTTTCGGTTACCGTTGGCAGCACGTTCCGCACCACTAAGGACACGAACGAAGTCAACCTGGTAGAAACAACCTCGTGGAGGCAATGCAACCGACATTTGGTAGCGGCCTGGGCCAACAGTTCGGGTTACTTCCTGGAACAGTTTCTGTTCACCGTTTGGACGACCGCTAAGGGATGGTGAAAGCCAACTCTTCAGGGCAACCGTACGGGTACAGTTTGCGGCACCTTCGACAGTAAATTCGACAGAGGCACGATTACCACTGATCGTAAACTTACTGTGGGGCGCACCAGCACCGTTTTGTGTACCAACTGTTTGTACACTACAAGCAATTGGTCGCAGTGCGTCGACAGGACTATTTGGTGCCAAAAATAGGACAACACCAAGGCTCATCACTAGAACCGTTATCATTCCCAATAATTTCTTCATACTCTTTACTCCTCACATTCCCCCACGACCTCTCTGATCGCAGTTATACCTCTATATTATCATACAAGTGCATTTATGTCAATAGATGACTTCAGGGTTCTCTCATGAGGAGAGGGGTGGTGATTTTACCGGGAAAGTGGTCGCTTTGCACTCTATGCTGAATGGAGCGGTAGACACCCGCGAAGGGTTAGGATTTGGGAACTATGGTTACAAACAATCAAAAAGCTGAAAACCCGCCTCCTTCCGGAGACGGGTCTCAACGGTTGGATGGCGGGTGGTACGTGCTACACGAGGAACTGAGCGGTCTGCTTGGCGACCCATGCGTAGTTGCTCTTGATCTTGCCGAGCTCCTTGGCCTTGGCCGCAGGGTCATCGGACTCGGCGAGGTCGCGGTAGACCTGCTTGTCCTTCATCTGAGCCTTGTCACCCGCTGGCCAGATACGCCACGAGTCGTTGTCGATGACGTCTGCCACCAGCAGCTCGCCGGTTTCAACGTCGATCCCGCATTCGATCTTCAGGTCGACCAACAAGACGTTTTGCTTTGCCCATGCCTCCTCGAGCACCTCGAAGACGCTCTGGGTGATCTCCCTCAGGCGAGTGACCACCTCACTGTCGGTGAGGATGGCCAGCTGGCTTCCAGTAAGTGGTTGTTCGGACATGAAGCCCTCGCCAAGCGGCTTACTCGGCGTGAACCGCAGCAGCCGCTTCCCAACTGGGTCGATCACCAGTAGCGGATCGTGGTTGGCGTCGTCCTTTTCGAAGAACTCCACCACTAGGTCGTCGAAGCAGGTGCCTTCGACGACGTCGGGACGTCGTTTGAGGTAGGAACCCGTCGCAATGCGACGAGCCACCAGCTCAAGCGGAATCATGTCGACCTTGCGAGCGATGAAGGTTCGATCGTCGTGGATACCGACGTAGTGGGTCGGAATGCCATTGACTTCGAGCCATCTGAAGCAGTTGACGGTCGTCGCAGTCGCGATAGCCGCCTTGCCCTCGATCTCGTCGCGTCGGGCGCCATCGCCAGCGGTGATGTCGTCCTTGCTTTCGATGAGGACGCAGTCCCAAACGATCTTGGTCTTGCCCTCGATGAGCTTGGTCAAGCCTTCCATTACTACCCCCTTCAGGTTGTGATGTCGAACTCGGACTGCTTGGTGTTCTTGGACAGGTAGTCCGAGAACGAGACCGTAAAGGCATCGCTGTACGCACCACTTGCCATGATCTGGCAGGCGGCGATCGCAGCGTTCTTGAGTCCCGTCTTGCCGACACCAGGTGTCAGCACCGGCACGCCCGGAGGCATATAGATGCACGAGTCGATGCCGTGTTCGTCGAGCGGCACGCCAATCACCGGGAAGTACATCCGTGAAGCAGCAGCGATCGCTCCAGGAAGCGCAGCGGCCATACCGGCGATGCCGATGAAGACCTTCGCCCCCTCGGTGATCGCCTTCTTCACGAACTCGTCGAGCTCAACCGAGTTTCGGTGCGCAGAGCACACCGAAACTGAGTATTGCAGGTGTTCGGGTAGTACCTGGTCGAGCACATCGAACATCCCCGACGCCTTCACGGTGTCGAGGTCGCTCTTGCTCCCCAATACGATCTGGAGCACGGCCATGTTGCCACGTCCTTCGTGTAGTAGTTATGTCAATGTGCGCAATTGCCCATTGGTATTACGATACTATTTTATGACATGTACGTAAAGAGCTGGCAAACCGCTTTTGTTTGGTGACCTCACCGGGAAGGCGGTCGCTTTGCTCCCTATTTCCGCTTGTTTGTGAAAATATGTAAACACATTTTCACTGCTCTTCGCTTCACGAACTCCGGATTACGCTGCTTTGCAGCGACCAATCCGGGTTCAATTCGCCGCGAGAGTTTACCAAGAAAAAACGCCCACCTGAAGGTGAGCGACTTTTCTTGGTGACCTCACCGGGAATCGAACCCGGATTGCCAGGATGAGAACCTGGTGTCCTAACCGTTAGACGATGAGGCCAAATTCTGAGTGATGCGTGTCAAAAATTAGCTTGCTCATTTTTGACCGATTCCGAAGAATTTGTGGCTCATATGGTCTGAAAGATCCATATGGGCCTGGCGTTGCACCCTGGAATTATACCAAAACCCTCCCCTCTTGAGAAGAGCGGGCAGACCACACTGCTTGTGCTTTATTCGTAAAGTGGTCTACGGTATTGACATTTAAGCATTAATGTGATAAATTAAAGATATCCTCTGTGAGACGGTGGATAAGGAGTGGAAGCGCCCGATTTCGGGATGAAATGAAGCTTATTAATGCCCTGTCTCATCAATGCGAGGTGTCGTTTAACAATTTAGCCAAGTATAAGAATAAATTGTTTGCGACAACAAAACATAGACACTATGTAAACCTCGCAAACTAGATAGTCATGGGTCTTTAAGACTGTTCGAGCACTTGTGCTCACAGACTAAAACCCAACGACATCAATTACTACAATCAGATCCCGTGAGGTACGCTTATTAGCTGATTAACATCTGTTAATTGCCTAATAAGCGTACTTCACAACCATCAGGGGTGCGCTAGTCCAGGGAACATCTCCCTGGCATCGACCCCTGAGGAGGGATCAAAATGAAGAAGCTTCTCATGCTCATCACGGCGATCGCCATGATGACGTTTGGAATGGCGTCCGTGGCACCCGCCGCGAACGCCGACGAGCCCGTGACGTACGAGTTGCACCTCGACATCTCGGATGCAGACGCAGCGGGATCGACGTACGACTACGTCAACAAGTCGATCTTCAAGTCAACCACCAACGACCAGGGCCAGATCATGCTGGCACCGGTCAACCACCCGACGGCGCACTGGAAGAAGCAGTTCGCCGTGAAGTGCCCCAACTTCAACACCTACCCGTCTGACGCGCAGCTGAACAAGCTGAAGTCGACGACATGGGTGATGAAGAAGGCTCAGCTCCAGCAGTTCAAGAAGGCCGCGATGACCGACAAGGTCGTCAAGAGGCTCCCCGACGGGAAGTACAAGGTCGGCGCGATCTGCTTCGAAGTTGAGTCTGGGCCCATTCCGGACACTGGTCTCGACGTGAACGGCCAACCACACGGATGGTCACACCCGATCGACACCAGCCACGGTGCCATGCTGTTCGAACTGCCCATCATGAAGGTGGGTGGTCACGCGCAGAAGGTGCCGGTTCGACGAGGTCAGGCCAACAACAAGGGCGTGTATTCGATCGGCGACTGCGGCAACAAGAAGCCGGGGGTCGTCGAGTTCGACGAAAGCCAGGTTGAGTATGGCGACTTCGATTCCTACTGGTGGAAGGCCGTGGGCGACGTGATCGCACGCGTTCACGTCGGTGGCACAGCAACAATCTCGCAGGGTAACTGCAAGATGACGCTCACCTACGACTTCCTCGCTCAAGGTTCAGCCAGCTACAGTCTCCTCGTCAAGGGGAAGACTCAGGTTGATGCCGAAGGCGAGATCGTCAAGGTCGCCAACAGGCAGGAAGCCCACGTGGATGCGGCGGCTGCGGCCATCGCATCCGTCAAGGCAGACCTGAGTGCCGAATTCACCGGCTGTGACACGCCGCCAGCGACCTACGAGTCGCCGACGGTCGACGTCACGCCCATGGCGTGCGTCAACCCGGGCCAGACCCGTGACGTGACCGTCACAGTGTCCAACCCGAACAACATCGCCGACACCGCTCGCCTGACCTACCGAGGTCAGACCAGCGACAAGGCGATCACGGCCAACGGCCAGGTTACGTTCACGTTCGCCAACCAGGCAGCGGGGACGTACAACGGCTCAGCACTGCTCGTTACGGCGGGCAAGTCGCAGTCCTTCACGGTCACCGTGGCGGAGTGCATGCTACAGCCGGGTTCGATCGTCGAAGTCACGGACGTCAACGACGTTCGCTACGGCCAGACGTACAATTGGCGTATTCGGGGCATTGTCCCGAACGGCCAGACCGCCACACTCCGGGTTTCGGCTCGGATTGGAACGGTTCGTGAGTCGGACAAGACGATCAGCCTCGGCGCCGGCGCATTCGACATCACCGTGGTCTACACCGCACCGACCGAAGGGTCGAGCGACACGCTGACTGCAGGGTTGTTCGGTTCGGATGGTGTCAAGGACGACGAGAAGTCCGACACCTTCCAGCTCCTGCCGAATCCAGTTGATCCACCGCGACCCGCCGGCAACATCGGAGGGCCGCAGAGCACGTAGTAGTTGGTGTCATAAGGGACGCACGGATCCTAGCTAATCGCTAGGTTCGTGCGTCCCGCACACACCTTAAAGACAAATGACTATCTAGTTTGCATACCTATTAAACTAATTTATAAAGGAGATAACTTTATGAAGAAATTTCTATTGATGGCTGCTCTTGCCATTGTTCCAGTTATCGCATTTGCTGTTCCAGCACTTGCTGATAGCCCCGGACAATTGTCAAACGGCCCAATGAACTACAAAGTTCGTAATGTCACCCAAAACGGTGCGTACGCACAATCAATCAGCGCCGTGTGTAATGACACAGTTAAGTACAGTGTTACACTTTCAAACAGCGAGTTTGGTTTGCTTACTAACCTTATGGTAAATGCCAACCTTGGAAGTGGTGCTATTTCGGCATCAGCAACCAACGCTGCCGGTGCCACTACAAGTGTCTCTGGTACTGCAACCGTCTCCCTTGCAAAGGGTAGCCTGGTTTACGTACCAGGATCAACCGTTCGCATCACTAGTGATGGCGCAACGAGCACTCCACTAGCTGACGGCGTTACTGCTGGCGGCGTAAATGCTGGCAACCTCAACGGTTCGACAGCTATTTTCGTCCAGTTCCAAGCAAAAGTTAACTGTCCATCAACACCACCAGAAATGTGTACTGTTCCAGGCAAAGAAAACTTGCCAAAAGACAGCCCACTCTGTGTGGTAACACCAACCACTCCTACTACTCCTACAGCGCTTCCAGAAACTGGTGCAGCTGAAAGTGTATTAGCGATTGTTGGTCTTGGTGCACTTGTTGCAAGCATCGCTTACTTTGTTGCAAGCCGCCGCAACGTACTTGGCTAAACGAGTCTGACCGCTCCTTCCTGAAGCGTCCAGCCTCAGCTAAAACCACCTTCGTTTGTTCGGAGGTGGTTTTTTGTTACACTAATGACAGATGGCAAAGCAAAAGAAGAAACGCAGCAAGCAGTACAAGGGAAGTGGGGCAGCCCAAACCCAGCCAATTATTACTCACGTGTCCGCGGTGAAACGCGGCAAAGTGCAGTTGTGGTGGAGTGAGAAAAAGCCACTCGCCAAGCCGGTGGCGATTGTCGCAGGCATTGGCCTTGCCGTGATTATCTTATTGGTCGGGCTGATCAGTCTTTTCGTCTGAGCTGACCGCTAATTTCTTGATAGGCAGCGTGAAGCCAAACGTACTTCCCTTGCCTTCCACAGATTCAAATAGCACCTCGCCGCCATGCTCGACGATGACTTTTTTGGCGAGGAAAATACCGACGCCGGTACCGTCTGGTCGCTGCTTGCGTGCATTGGTCGCGCGGTAAAACTTACTAAACAGATGAGCCTGCTCGCTCTTGGGCACGCCAATACCCGTGTCTTTGACGCGCAGCTCTACTTGGTCGCCGACCATTGTCAGCTCTACTCGAATCGTTGAATCCTCGTGCGAATAAAACAGGGCGTTGTCGATGTAATTCATAACAACCTGGCGAATTTTGTTTTCATCGATATTTAGCATGAGAGTGTCGATACTATTAATAAACTCCAGCTTCATGTTGCGACTTTCAGCCGCTCGCAGCAAGCTGCGCACCTCTTCGTCGACCAGTTTCACTAGGTCATAGGGATGAAGCTCCAGCATAAATTTGCCAGTCTGCAGGCGCGAGACGTTCAAGAAATCGTGAATCAGATGCACCATGCGCTCACTACTCGTGAAGGCTTCGCCTAGGAGTCGTTTTTGGGCATCAGTCACCTTGCCGGCATCACCTTCCAGCACCATACTCAGATAGCCCTTCACACTCGTCAGCGGCGTACGTAACTGGTGCGAAGCCATGCTGAGGAATTCATCTTTGGTCTTATCCAGATGTCGTAGCTGAGTGTTGGAACTGCGCAGTTCGGCCGTGGCCGTATCGATGCGCTGCTGCAGGTGGATGTTAATGTCCTTTACTTCCTGGACCGACAGCGCATTTTGAATTGCAATCACCAGCTCATCCGAGATGGTTTTGAGCACTTTGATATCGCGGTTGGTGTAGCCGCTACTGCGCTGTTCGCCAAGCGCCAGATACCCGATGACTGTCCCGCCTCTCATCAGCGGCATCATTATCGCCACACGGTGGCTAATAAGCATACGGTGTATGGTGTGCTCTTCGGGTAGTAGCTCGGCGACGATCACGTCCTGGCCCTCTTTTTTGACGAATTCATTCAACCGATGAGCATCTTCTAGGGGCAGCGATGAGTGGTGCAGTGTCCCAGACGAAACGTGGTGCACGTGATTGTATTGCACAAAGAAAAACGCCTGCTCAGCTTTTAGCGTCGTACCTATTTCTGCCGATGCTCGCTCTAGCAAGTTACGGAGGTCGGTCGTAGTCGTCAAAACTTCGCTAAGTCGAGCGTAAAATTCGTCAGAATTATAGCGATCCTTGTAGAATATACTGTCGGTTGCCTTGTCAAAAAAGCTCTTGATAGGCTGGAATGCAAAGGCTAGAACTAGTGCAAGCAAAATATTGACCGGGCTAATGCTGACGGCAGAGCTTACTTGTCCCTGGAAAAGCGTCAGCGACACGATATATGCAAGAAGGTAATATATCCCCGCGAGCACGATCAATGAAAGCGCGTATGCGGCAGTTCGAACGGCCGCAAGGCGAACATCGAATAGCTGATACTTGATGACAGCATAGCCAATCATCACCACAAAATACGCCGTATAGAGTGGCGTTGCGACGATGAAGTTCGTTTGTTGGAGCAGTATTGGTAACACGAAGCTCGTCAGTGGCGCAAGAAGCAGAATAGGGGCGATCGCCAGAAGCATGTAACGGAATTGACCGCGCTCTTTTTTTTGATCACTGTGACGTATCCCCTTTACTAGAACAGTTATGGAGAGTACGAGCATTGCCATGAAATGCGCCAAGAATAACGGCGCACCGAACTCTGCAACAGGCGTTGGATCATTACCGGATGTCAGTGAGCTAAACACAAACGGTGATAAATCAAGGGCTGCGATAATGCCCGAAGACACCATGATTAACTTTGTGCCCACCGATGAAAGGGCAATCTTGAGATACGATTGTCTCATAAGTAGAATGAGAAAGTAGAGTGAGGATACCGCAATAGTTGTAAAGAATATAACCAAGCGTATAAAGATAAGCTGGTATTCGTTTGGGTCAATCGTCATTGAGTTGGCAACCGAAATCCCTATGAAGCTAAACGTAACGAGACCATACATCTGGTTAATAACGTTCTTCGGACTCCGAGCAACAACAAATATACCAACGATCGCACTCGTTAGTACGCTTATCCCAAGAATGATAAACCCGATCATAGGATCAAGTATATCCTACACCGTCGCTTACCACTAGTGCTTAAGTTTGACGCTGATCTGTGTTATTTTGCCTGATTCTTCATGTGAGTCTTGAACGCACCAAGCGTCTTCAGACCTTCTTTTACGCCCGTTTGACGCTGAAGTCCAAGAGTTGCGCGTGGAGACAAGACGTAGCGACCCGAATCCATTGTACGGCCAAGTAGAATTTCTCGTGCCGCAACAGTAGCTAGTGATCCTCCGGTGGAAGCCGTCGTTCCTAGTTGCGGAATACCAGCTAGGGTTTTATCGATCTCAATAACAGAACCAAGAATACGGGCCGTTAGGTGTTGCACACCTAGGATTCTAATAAGGTATTTACTCTTTTCTTGCTCGGTTAAATCACCCCTTAACATTCTCTCGAAGTCATCACCCTGCACTTTACCGTGAAATGGTTCTGTGGCTTTATCAATATCATAGCGTTCAACATCAATTAGTGACTTATCACCAAGATCTGTCGCCATTACAAGCGGCACCTTTTGGTCTGCGGCAAATTGACGCAGTCGCGCCTTCATCGCCAGGTCATCGATTTCGTCGAATATGATGTCCGGCTTGTTATCCGCAAGCAGTTCAAGGCCTGCCTCGGTAATGCCGTCACGTAAATGCACTTGCTTTATGTATGGATCGACTTCGCTTGTCTTAATCGCCACAATGTCAATCTTTTCCATGCCCACTTGTGGCATTCCAGCCTTCACCCTGTTCGTGTTCGCTGGTGATAATTTATCAAAATCACCCATAATGACAGTTCCGCCAATTCCGCTAAGCACGAGTTGTTCAGCAACGTTGCTGCCGACACTCAGCCCAAAGATTGCTGCTGTTGCGCCAAGCAATCTAACCTGTTCATCATGGGTAATAAGATTCTTGTTGCGGAATGTTCGAAGATCTTGGTGGTCCTCAACCTTGGGGTATCGAACAACTGATTCACTCCAAGGAAAATGAAACCATGCGCCATACTCCATGCCGTGGCCCACGATGTCGGAGGTGAACTCAAGACGAGCTTTATCATCAACTCGTTGATCGGGATGGCGTAGCTCGAATAGATCATCAGCAATAGCCTCCACCCTGTCAACTGAGTGGCGAATGCTACCACTATTAATGCGTCTACTTAATTCGTTCTTGTCTGCTATCGACGAAAGATCAAACTGATCAGGTTCAGTCCACTGCTTTGGTGATTGTCCAATAGAATCCAGAGATGTTTCTAGTGATCGACTGTGTGTAGTTGTCATCTTTAAGCTCCCTTTTTGAGCGCCAGCATCGAGTTGATCGAAGATCGTACGGAACTTGCTTCTACGTTCATCTGGCTATCGTCAAGTCCATCAGTAAAGAACATGAAGCTCCTCAGCAGCCTCTGTTGCTGGTCGGGATCGGTTTCGTCTAGTGCGGTTCGGCAGAGTGTATTAATGAAGGTATCCGTATTGACGAGTGCAGGTACGAGCGTAACTTCATTCGAGATACGAGTGTCGTCAAAAGTAATTGGCTCACCAATTTGATAAATCGCCTCATTGCCAAAGTTGTCAACAAGAGATTGATAGGTCGTGGAAACAATACTAAAAAACCATACCTCATCTTTTCCGAGTGATTCATGTAGTACGTTTCTCAGCAGCTCAAAGATTATCATCGGGCTTGCTTCTGGCGTTCGAGCAAGCGCAGCAATCTCCTTTACGTTCACCTCAGGGTTGTCTATACCAGCGATAAGATTAAACCCACTGTCAGATAAAGAGCCGATTGTCAGGTTAAACGCCGGTAGGTCCTGGAGACTACCGCCTTCAGGAATATGGATTTTTCGAAGGGTCGCTTTTACTTCGTCATCGTCGGGTGATTCAGCAACGTAATAATCGACGTTCGGTCCGTGCGCCTTATCGATGTCATCCGCTAGAAATCCCTCGCTAGTGACCGCACTACTGTTTACAAATCCCATATCCTGGTAGCCAACAGCGTGTATCTCGCGAGCGAGCTTCACCATAACGGAATCTGTGGCTTCGGTAAATTTAGTAAAACGAAAACGGTCGTGCCTTGATCGAGGATTGGGCAGCCTGTCGACCGATGGAGTATTCTCCGGTGCTTGTGGCAATGTGCTTGTCATATTGTTTTATGCTTATTCTCAGGTTATATCAATTTATGGTTACTGATTTAGTAATATATTAACATATTACTCAGTAAAATGCAATGCCCTGTTGATAATTAATTATTAAACACCCCTCTTTTAGTATATAGTAGTGTATAGACATGAGCAAAATAGCCATCATCGAAGATGATCCAACGATCAACCAGATGTACCGTATGAAGTTTGAAGCGGATGGGTTTGAGGTGGAGCTGGCTAATAACGGCAAACGTGGCGTGGCCATGGTAGAAAGCTTCCTGCCGGATCTCATCTTACTCGACATGCAAATGCCAGAAATGGACGGACCAACAGCGCTGGCTGAAATTCGTAAACACGACTGGGGCAAGAATATCCCTGTCATCATCCTGACCAATATGGGTGAAGAAGAATCGCCAAAATCACTGCAGTCACTCGGTATTCACAGCTACATCGTCAAGGCCGACCTCACACCAAGCCAAGTCGTGAGCCGCGTCAAAGATGCGCTCGCCAGTCTCTAATTCTCGGCGTCTTTTGCCGTAGCGCGAGCCGCGCTGATAACATTCTCAAATAGCGCACTTACTGTCAGTGGTCCGACACCACCCTTTTCCGGTGTCATAGTCAGATCATCACGCTGACGAACTTCGTCGGTGACATCACCGACAATCTTGCCATCCTCGCTGGAGGTAGCCGCGTCAATGACGACAGCGCCAATCTTGACACTGTCGGTGCCGATCAAACGAGGCTTGCCGACGGCGGTCACGATAATATCAAATTCTCTGAGCGTAACACTGAGTTCATCGGGCGACATACTGCTATCGAACACCGTCACGTCTTTGCCTTGATCTTTCCAGAGGGCAGAGAGCGGCGCGCCGACGAGGCGACCATTGCCGACGATGGCGATCTTTTTGCCAGCAAGGGTGACGTTGTAGCCTGCGAGCAACCAATCGATTGCCATAGGGGTGGCTGGCAAGAACGGGCTACCGGTAGCCAGACCATCGACGTCTTTAGCTAGCAAAACAGCATCGACGGCTTGTTGCGTGGCGTCAACATCGGCCAGTGGCAGCTGGATAATGATGCCGTGGACCGACGTGTCATCGTTTAGCATTTCAATGGTCGAGAAAAGTTCAGCCTGATCAACCTTATGAATGTCCACGTCGACCAAAATGTCATCGCCGTAGCTCCGCTTGAGCCGCACGTACGTATCGATCACAGGGTTGTCGATGGTCTGGATAATCGCCAGTCGCGGAATAACCTTCCATTCTTGACGGAGATTGCGGACCTGTTTTGCCTGGCGTTCTTTTACAAAATCCGCCAGTTCCTTACCATTGAGAACTTTCATTCTACCTAGCTTAGCATGTGCTACAATGAAGACACAAAATTTATAGGGGGAAACTCATGGATTCAACATACTACTACACCACTAACGTGGAGACGCAATCGCTCGACGCTGGTGTTCTATTTGGTCTACTGGCCACGTACTTTATATTTATCATCGCTCTTTATGTCGTATTCTCTATTTTCATGGCCAAGATATTCAAAAAGGCTGGTCAGGATGGCTGGAAAGCATGGGTTCCTATCTATAATAGCTGGGTGTTTCTCGAAATGGGTGGTCAAAAAGGCTTTTGGGCAATCCTCGCCCTCGTACCTTTTGTGAACATCGTTTCAGTGGTATTTATGGCGATCGCCGCTTACCATATTGGACTGAAGCTTCAAAAAGAAGGCTGGTTTGTGCTTCTGTATATCTTCGCTTCACCAGTTTGGCTCATCTGGCTAGCTGTAGATAGCTCGAAGTGGGAAGGTGTCCCCGCAGCCGCTTCGCCTGCGCCGCCCGCAACGCCCGCCGCAATGTAGCAGACTCAACCATCCCGCCACCAGGCGGGATTTTCTTTACAAATAACCCCTTATTTGCTATAGTTTTGGGAGTTCACGGGCCAGTGCAACCTTAGTGCGGTCTAGAATTGTTAATAGTGTATGGGCCAGTAGCTCAGCTGGTTAGAGCACCTGCCTCTTAAGCAGGGTGTCCGGGGTTCAAGTCCCCGCTGGCCCTCCAAAATAAAAAACCGACCTTGTCGCTACCGGTCGGTTTTTTATTTGCATGATAAAATGAACTCATGACAGTCATTGATGAGTATCTACAGAGTGTCGCACCGTCCGAGAAAGCCGAGCTGGAGCGGATACGAAAAATTGTTCATGATACCGCGCCTGCGGCGGAAGAAGTGATCACCTACAGCATGCCCGGATTCAAATATATGGGTAAATATCTTATTAGTTTCGCTGCCTTCAAAGATCATCTTAGTATCTTTCCAGGGTCAGACCCGGTTGGCGCACTCAAAGACACGCTGAAAGATAATATCACCGGCAAGGGGACGATTCAGTTTACGCTGGATGCACCGCTGAGCGACGAGGTGATTCAAGAGATCGTGGAGCTTTGTGTGGGGCGGGTTGAGGCGAAATAGCGACCCAGGACTCCTTCAGTTTGCTTGACACGTCGTACCCTGTAGCTGCCTGAGCGTTCCCGGTTGAATAAATTTACATAATCAAACATTACCTGTATGATCTTTACATATGGCAAAAAAACCGTCCAAAAAATCTACTACTAAAAAGACGAGCAGCCGCGAAGGTGCTAAAAAACTCTACACTACTCTTTTTATACTTGCCCTGGTTCTACCACTAGTAGGATGGGGGATAGGAGCGCGCCTAAACCCTGAGGGCTGGATGTCGAATGACCCACTAATTCCCTACCTGTATGCTTATATGTTCGCCGTTACATATTGGCCCGTGACTCTCGCTGCTATATTTTTGATCATCGTGTATCTTCGCCTTTATATAGCAAAGGCAGGAAGCCTAGCAACATTTAAAACCCTGTCTGTCTTGGCATTCATAGTTAGTCTGCTATTTTCTATCATCATAATGACAGTAGTGAGGGACGCAGATTCTAGCGAATTCACAGGCTAAACAAAGATACTCATACAAGAGGGCTCATTTGTTTGCGTCTTTAATTAGACCTCAAATGTCTTTGTTGCCAATGATTACCTACCTTTCATTGATCATCATTCATGACAAAGCTAGTTTCCTGACGATTACATTGGGCTGGGTATTAATACTGTCTTCATATGGAATAGTAGTGATATATAATGATCTATCCGACATCGAAATAGATAAAGCAAACAACAGGCAAGACACCCCTCTCGCAACGAATTCTCTTAGTAAAAAAGATGCATATAATGCACTCTTGGTAGCAAGCGTTGTTGGAATTTTGTCTGCACTTGTTATTCATCCCTTAGCAATCGCATGGCTAATCGCTTACGTGGGTTTTGGCTGGCTTTACTCTGGGGGTCTCTCTCTAAAAAATAGAAGTTTTTTTGCTCTTATGATACTCGCTATTTGCTACGGCGTTATGCCATGGATACTTGGCTTAATCATCTCATATGCACCGCTGGATGCAGGCGCTTTGGTTATCATGCTAGCATCTTTCCTGTACGTTTTTGGGATTATTTCTCTCAAAGATTTTAAGGATATTAACGGTGACAAAAAACATCGGAAAATGACAGTTCTTGTGAAGAAGGGCGCGAAGTACACCCATCGATTTATTGTGGCTCTCACTAGTACTGGCTATTCGATATTGATTATATTTGGCGCTCTTCGATATCATTGGATCTTAAGCCTTGCTGGCATATCACTAATGGCATTCAACATTCTGATACTAGCCAGGCAAGATATAATTTCAACGTCACGGCTTAGAGCTAGATATGGAAATATTTCTCGTTTACTCTTCTTCTGTTTTGCAATTGCAATTTATATATTTAGATAGACAAGAGGCTGTAGCGAATGAGTTTTTTGTTGAGCATAGGTGCGCCAGGATACACCCGGCAAGATAGCGCTTCGCTCCTCCGTTCATTCGCAAAAGAAAATAGCTAACGCTGCTTTCTTCGCCCGGCAAGATAGCGCTTCGTTTCACTCCGCTTCTCCGCTCATTCATGAAAAAATGTAAACACTTTTTCATTTCATTCGCTTCGCCGCACTTACTTTTGCTGCGCAAAAGCCAAGTTCTCATCTTGTGCGGTGAATACCAAGAAAAAAGACCAATCATTCGATCGGTCTTTTTTCTTGGTACACCCGGCAAGATTCGAACTTGCGACACCTGGTTCCGAAGACCAGTGCTCTAATCCACTGAGCTACGGGTGCGTAAACTACAGGGGTAATTATAGCATAATCTGTACGTTGTAGGCTATAATCGACGCACGATGGATATTCGCACCGACATTCCCCTGAAAAACTATACCACTATGAAACTGGGTGGTCCTGCTCGGTTCATGGGTGAGGCGCATACACCAGATGACATTGTGACAATCTACCACAACGCGCAGGCACAGAAATTATCTATTTTCATACTTGGCGGTGGCAGCAATGTGATTGCTCGCGACGAGGGCTACCCAGGAATCATCGTCCGCAACCAAATCATGGGCTTCAAGGTAGTAAATGACACACCAGATAGCACGACACTGCGAATTGGCGCGGGCGAGAACTGGGACGAAGTGGTCAAACGCACGGTTGAAATGAACCTGACTGGTATCGAGGCTATGTCGGCCATTCCTGGCACCGCTGGGGCTGCGCCCGTCCAGAATGTTGGTGCCTACGGCCAAGAAATTGCCGACAGCCTAGTTTCGCTAGAGGCCTACGACAGCCATGAAGATCGATTCGTCATTATCCAAAGTAGTGACTGCGGTTTCTCCTATCGGCATAGTATCTTTAGGGGCGAAGCCAAGGGTCGCTATGTCATTACATTTATTACCTTAAAACTCTGGAAAATAGCACCGGCTCCGCCTTTTTATAAAGCGCTGGAGGATTACTTCAAGGTTCAGTCGATCACCACTTTTACCCCTGCCGTTATCCGCGAAGCAGTCATCCAAATACGAAAAGACAAGCTCCCCGACCCTGCCCTGCGCCCAAATACCGGCTCGTTTTTCAAGAACGCGATCATTGAAAAGTGGCAGCTCGAAAGCCTGCGAGAAACGTATGATGATATTCCAGCATACGAGCTGGATGATGAGCGTTACAAAATACCGACTGGCTGGCTTATCGAACGAGCCGGGCTTAAAGGCCAATTGCTGCACGGCATGCGGGTTCATGACAAAAACTGCCTCGTACTGATCAATGAAGCGGCCACGGGCTACGCCGACCTGGTAGCAGCACGCGATGAAATCATCGCCGCTGTACGAGATACCTTTCGTATTTTTATCGAACAAGAACCGCTTGAGATTCAGTAGGACTTGCTTGATTAAATAAAAACCCTTATGCTTTTGGTATGGCATCGTCGCGAGGTTTTACGTTGATCGAACTTATTATCACCATCACGGTGATGCTGATTCTTGCGGTACTCGCAGTGGTAAATCTGCGCAGTACGCAAATAAACTCGCGCGATAACGACCGAAAATCAGATGCTGAAAGTATCGCCCGGCGGCTCGACTCGTTGTATAAAACTGGCTATCCGTCGACGGTCGCCTTGACCCAGTACACCTACCCCAGCCAAGCAACTATCGTCGATGATACTACTTCTCGGCAGGCGATTTTCTCGGTACTGCCCGCTGGAAGCCTTGTCGATCCGCTCAGTTCGTCAACTTCGAGTATCGTCAAAGCGACTAGCCTTAATACCGGGCTACTGTCGGCCGGCGCGACCCCTGTCGCACCTTTTCCCAGTGCCTCCTATCCCTATGTCTACCAGCCAATCTCAACTATGGGCGCCCTCTGCACCACCACTGCCCTCACCTGTCGCAGCTTCAACCTCTACTATTGGTCTGAGCTAACCCCCACAACAGCAACCGTCATAAAGAGTACCTATCGATGAAAACTCCTCCCTCGCAATCTGGTTTTTCGGCAATTGAACTACTGATCACACTTCTGATTGGTTTCTTGTTTGTTATGATGGGGTACCAGCTCTACGCAGTTTCTATTCAGGGTAGTGGTGACGCTCGGGAGCAATCCAAGCTCAGTAGCCTAGCCTATGAAAAACTGCGCACTATCCAGTCAACAACTGTCGCGCTGACCTGCCCAAGTACGGTAGTTGATTCAACCATCGACGGCGGCAAATCGACTATGACCACTACCATTACCTGTCCATATGCCGCCCCCTTAACATCCCTCAAGCTCGTGGTCGTTAAGGTAAAGGCCAATAATAGTCAAAGAGAGGTATCCCATGCGATCTATGTCTCACGCTAATACCACCGATCGACGAAGTGGTTTCACCCTGGTAGAAATCCTGCTGATCGCCCCTATTGTCATCCTGACTATCACCATTTTCATCGCTCTTATCGTCAACATGACTGGTGATGTGCTGCGAACCAAAGGCTCGACTGATATCGTCCACGCCACCCAGGCGGCTCTGGGACAGATCGAAGACGACGCCCGCCTGGGCACTGAATTCGTCGCTTCCAGCTACGTGACCGATAGCCCGCAGGGTATCATCACAGGTAACTACGACACCGGTGGATCGGCCATCTCCACAACGTCGAGCCCCGCTAAACTGATCATTCGAAGTCTCACAACCACCCTTAACCCGTCACTAAGCACCAGGCAGCTCGCTTACAAGTCAACTGACGCCTGTGGAACGACCACCGCCACGCCGTACCAGGCTGATATCGTTTACTACCTCAAGACCAATGCTGATAGTACCCAGACCCTGTGGCGACGAACAGTGTTCGGTACCACCGCAACGGCAGGTACGGGATGTCCGACACCGTGGCAACTACCGAGCTGTTCACCAGGCTACACAAATACGACTATCTGCAAGGCTGAGGACTCAAAGCTGCTCGACAACGTCAGCTCGATGACCGTCACCTATTACCTCGACACTGGCGCCTCGTCGGGAACCACCAGTGCCACGACCGTCGCCGCCAAAATCACCCTTGCTACCTCCAATACCGTGGCTGGTCGGACAAGCACCAATACCGGTGAATTATTCGTCAAAAAAGGTAATGCAAATATATAGCAAAGGCTTGCGCTCTCGGGGTGCGTATAGTAAACTACAAAGCATAAGAACTATTAACTAGGGGGCAACCTAACATATGAGTTTCAGTAAAAACATAAAGCAACAAGGTTTCACTATCGTTGAGCTCTTGATTGTGATTGTGGTCATTGGTATCTTGGCAGCGATTACTATCGTGGCTTACAACGGTATCCAGAACAGAGGGAAGACGGCAGCAGCCCAATCAGCCGCCAATACTGTTATCAAAAAAGCTGAAGCGGCTAATGCAGCTGGTACGACCGCTGGATACCCGACTACAACTGCCGGATTCCTGGCGGCTAATGCCGCTGAGGCGGCTCTCGCCGGATCAGGTATCACCTTAGCGGCTATCAGCACTGCTCCTGCAGCGCCTGCAACCGTTGAGTACCTACCATGTACTAACGTGTCTGGTGTCGGTGCAACAGTCGCCTACTGGGACTACTCCGCAACCACACCAGTAAAGGTATCGAAGATTATCGGTGCTGCCTGCACCACTTACGGTGCTGCGCTAGCTGCTGTCTATTAGAAAATAGTTGCTCAAGATTAAATTCACCCTCGATCGAGGGTGAATTTTTTGGTAAAACACTTGTAAGGAGATTGACATCATAGTAAACTACAAAGCATAAGAACTATTTAACTAGGGGGCAACCTAACATATGAGTTTCGGAACAAAGATTAAACAAGAAGGTTTCACTATCGTTGAGCTCTTGATTGTGATTGTGGTCATTGGTATCTTGGCAGCGATTACTATCGTGGCTTACAACGGTATCCAGAACAGAGGGAAGACGGCAGCAGCTGCTTCTGCGGCTACAAATGCCGTTAAGAAGACTGAAGCGTATAATGTTGAGACGTCAGGATATCCAGCGCAAGCCTCCACACTGACCGGAGCAGCGTCGACGACAAGCTACCAGCTAACCGGCGTGACGATAAATGGCACCGCACTCGCGGCAGCACCAACCGACCCTGCGACCCTTAATTTCTACCGCTGCGGAACCAACACCACCGCTGCCGCTACTACCCTAGCGACCGTAACTGTGATTACCGGCTCTCAATACCGTTACTGGGATTATGTCAATGTAACAACTGCTACTGACAGTGCCGGTCAGACCACCGGAACCAGCCCTGCCGGATATGCAATTACCTGTTACATCACAACCTAGTGGGTCTATAAGTAAAGTAAGAATAGCGTGGGTATTCACGCTATTCTTTATTTATTATGAATCAAGTCCTGGAAGTGGGAACTGTATCACGAAGGCTTTGGTCTCTTGTCGTATAGATTCAAGCGTTTCGGGGCTATCACGGGCGTCGATAGCCCGCTTCATCCATTCAGCGATCTGCGCCATGTGCTCTTCCTTGAGGCCGCGTGATGTTAGTGCCGGTGTACCGAGTCGAATACCACTTGGTCGAAATGGTGGCAACGTATCGTCAGCCACAGCGTTTTTGTTAAGCGTAAAGCCGATGGCATCGAGTGCTGTTTCTGCCACGCCACCGTCGATTCCAAAACTCTTATATACATCGGCTAAGATAAGGTGATTGCTGGTTCCACCTGTTACTAATTGGAAGCCTCGTTTCTGCAGCTCATTGGCGAGTACGGCAGCGTTCTTAACGATCTGGGCAGCATAGTCTTTAAACTCTGGCTGCAAGGCTTCAAGGAATGCTACCGCTTTGGCGGCGATGACGTGCATGTGTGGGCCGCCCTGCATACCCGGGAAGATGGAGCGGTCGATCAAGGTTGGAATGTTCTCGAGCGTCTTTTCTGGCTTCTTCAGAGGATTACCGACAGTTCCCTTACTCAGGATAAGCCCGCCGCGTGGGCCGCGCAGCGTTTTGTGCGTCGTGGTGGTTATCACATGGAACCCGTAGTCGAATGGGTTCTTCGCCACCCCACCAACGATTAGCCCAGCAATATGTGCCATGTCGGCCATCAGGAGGGCGCCGACTTCATTGCCAATCGCAGCGAATTTCTCGTAATCTAGTTCGCGGGGGTAGGCACTAAATCCAGCCAGGATGATTTTTGGTTTGTGCTCAAGCGCGAGTTCGCGCAACAAATCGTAATCTATCTCGCCAGTCGCGACGTCTTTCATCTTGTAGCGCACGAAATTGTACAGCTGAGCGCTACGCGTCACAGGCGCCCCATGCGTCAAGTGGCCGCCATGAGAGAGATCCATGGCAAGAACGGTATCGCCTGGCTCCAACCAAGCGCTGTAGACGGCTTCGTTGGCTGGTGCACCGGAATGTGGCTGCACATTAGCGTGGTCGGCCTTAAACAGCTGCTTAGCGCGGTCAATGGCCAATTGTTCTATCTGGTCGGTGTTTTCTTGACCGCCATAGTAGCGCCGTCCAGGGTAGCCCTCCGAGTATTTATTAGTAAACACACTTCCTAGTGCCGCTAGGACATCTTTTGACACATAGTTCTCACTTGGGATCAGCTCGAGCCCCTCGCGCTGGCGCTTTTCTTCAGCCGCTATTAAATCTGCAATTTGAGTATCTTGCATACGCCTCTCCTCGTTAGTTATTTCCATTATACACTAGTCACATATTATATCGTATGTGATATAATGAGCTTCATGACCAACGATAACTACAAGCTTAAGATTGGCAAGTTAATCCAGGAATCGCGCACCAGCCAGGGCTACACCCAAGCCTTTCTGGCAGACAAACTCGGCACCTCCCAGAGCGCGATCAACCGCATCGAAAAAGGCGGACAAAACATCAGCCTCGAGATGTTGGCACGCATCAGTGAGGTGCTTTCGACCAACATTATCACCCTGAACAAGTCTGGCAAGATCAATTTCAGGGTTCATGGCGGCAAGAAACTCAGCGGTAGTATCGAAGTAAAAACCAGTAAAAATGCGGCGGTTGGGTTGCTATGTGCGGCGCTGCTCAATAAAGGCACGACCACGCTCAAGCGCGTCGCCCGCATTGAAGAGGTCAACCGTATCATTGAGGTGCTCAACAGTATTGGTGTGAAGACCCGCTGGCTAAACGACAATGATCTAGAGATTGTTCCTCCGAATCGCCTGAAGCTCGAGAATATGGACACAAAAGCCGCCAAGCGTACTCGGAGTATCATTATGTTCCTCGGCCCCCTTCTCCACCAATATAGCGACTTCAAACTGCCCTTTGCCGGTGGCTGCGACCTGGGAACGCGTACCGTTGAACCTCACCTCGACGGTCTGTCGCCTTTTGGTATGGACGTTGTTGCGATGCCTGGTACTGACTACTACCACGCTACCGTCCACAAGGCCTCACCAAGCAAGACGATTCTACTGACGGAACGTGGCGATACGGTTACTGAAAACGTCATTATGGCGGCGGCACTTTACGATGGCACGACGACTATCCGCAACGCGAGCCCAAATTATCAGCCGCAGGACATCTGCTTCTTCCTAGAAAAACTCGGAGTCAAGATTGAAGGCATCGGCACGACAACTCTACAGATTACAGGACGTCGTTCGATCGACAAAGATGTCGAGTACTATCCAAGCGAGGATCCTATCGAGGCAATGAGCCTCATTGCGGCAGCAGCCGTGACCGACTCTGAGATTACCATTACGCGCGCACCGATCGAGTTTCTAGAGATCGAACTGGCAGTTCTCGCCAATATGGGGCTCGATTACACCCTGACCGATGAATATACCGCTCGTAATGGACATACACGACTCGTCGACATCACCGTGCGTAAATCGAAGCTCACCGCCGCCAAAGATAAGCTCCACAGTATGCCCTTTCCGGGGGTTAATATGGACAACCTACCCTTCCTTGGCCTTATTGCCACCATGGCAAAAGGCCGCAGTCTCGTTCATGACTGGTCATATGAAAACCGTGCGATCTACTTCACCGAGCTATCGAAGCTAAATGCCAAGATCGAACTTGTCGACCCGCACCGTGTCTATATTTCCGGCCCCACCAAATGGAAGCCAGCCGATGTCGTGGCACCGCCAGCGCTGCGACCATCAGTGGTCATCCTACTAGCAATGCTGGCCGCTCCAGGTACTTCGATCCTGCGTGATGTCTATAACATCAACCGAGGCTATGAAGATTTTGCCAACCGCTTGAACTCTATCGGTGCCGAGATCGAAACCATCCAAGATATCTAGTTTTCATCTGTTAATTGTGATAAACTGTAATACCGAACCACTTGTGTGGTTCACGTATGGCGGATGTAGCTCATCTGGTTAGAGCGTCGGGTTGTGGTTCCGAAGGTAGTGGGTTCAATCCCCATCATTCGCCCCATAGAAAAAACCGGTCACAACGACCGGTTTTTTCTATGGGCTGTATAGATAGGGTTGAACCCACAACTCGACAGCTTTAGCTGGCGATAGTAGTGGGTTCGCAGAGTGAGTGAAACGAAAAAATGTTTACATTTTTTCGTGAATGAACGGAGGAGTCCCGACAAGTCGGGGCGATATCCCCATCATTCCCCACAGAATCTCACGAGTACGGATTAAACCCGCGTGCCGGTGGTTCCTTGAAACTCGGAGGTGGCGGCGCGGGCGTCTCCAGCGAGTTACGTTCATTCGCCGCCTGCGGTGGCGTGACCGGAGGCGTAACCCCACCCGCTGCGGGACGCGGCGTCGACTTTATTTGACCCCTGTCACCACCAAAATTAGCGCCGAGCATCGAATGGCGGTAGCCTTTGATAATCCGACGCTGCTGTTCGATCTTGCGTCGCTCGGTAAATGATTGCGCCGCTGGCCCGCCATCACCTGCTAATCCACTACTGTGGAGTGGTGTGCCATCGGGATTATTTACGAAGCTGCTGATTTTCATGGTTATGCTTTTTATTGTACTGTAAATACTGCTATAATTATAGGGTTCGCGGGCGTCGTATAATGGCTAATATATCTGCCTTCCAAGCAAATGATGAGAGTTCGATTCTCTCCGCCCGCACCAAAGAAATAACACATCTTCTGCGATGTGTTATTTCTTTGATTGGTTGAGAAGAATTGAACTCTCATCAACCGAGCAAAGCGAGGAGATGAGAGTTCGTGCAGCGAATTGAGCTAAAAGAAAGCAGCGAAGCTATTTTCTTTTGCGAGTGAGCGGAAATAGGGAGCTTTTGCGACCGCCTTCTCGCCACCCTATCGCATCATTGCGTTCACAATTGCACTATACACCTGCGCTGCTCGCTGTTTATTCTCCGGTGAGTGTCTGGCATAATGCTCCATCATAATACTGTCGTTGATTTCTAGCACCCTGCTTTCGCCCGCCCCATCCTCAACGATATCAATAGTCGAAAGCCTGAGGCAGAGTTCTTTTTGGGCGCTGATGGCCAGCTGTAACAATTCGTCACTAATCTCGATATCTTTTGGCGTCGCTCCAAGCCCAAGGTTAAACATTTTAAGTCCGCGGATTGTCACCGGCTGCTTCTCATAGATGAGTAGCGGAACACCGTTAAGCAAAATAACACGAATCTCTCGAATGATATCGATAAATGGTGCGGCTGCCCACGCAGCAATAGGAGACTCTTCAATATGAGCAATGGCGGCATCAATGTTGTCAAATAAATGAACGCCATGGCCGCTCGTGCCAACCAATGGCTTTATCACCACCTTCTGCCAGTCACCCATTACCTTGCGATCGGCGTGAGATACTTTCGTACGCACTAGCACGTGCGGAACCGCTGGAATGCTCGCTTTCGCGAGCACTTGGTAGGTGGCAACCTTATCCTGAGCAACACTTGCTGAAACAGAGTCATTGAGATCAAAGCGATACCCAAAAACTCGATGAGTCTTGCTACTGAATTTTAATTCTAGTAGCCAATCATCGGAGTATGAATCAAACGAAACACCGCGCTCGGCGCATATATCGCGTAGCATTTTCACCATCCACCGATCAACAATGTATTCTCCGTCTTGCATTATATTATTCTATCATCAATAGATTAGGTATAATGAAGTGTACGCCCCGGTAGCTCAGTGGATAGAGCAAGAGACTTCTAAGCTTTTGGCCGCTAGTTCGATTCTAGCCCGGGGTACCATAATAAGAACGCGTCCTTCTGGGCGTGTTTTTATTATTATGCCGGGCTAGAATTGAACTAGCGGTGTTTTGCAAAGCAAAACGTGGCCGCTAGTTCGTGAAGCGAATGAAACAAAAGAAAGTACGAAGTATTTTCTTTTGTGAATGAGTGGAAATAGGAAGCAAAGCGACCGCCTTCTAGCCCGGAATACCAAATTTGTATTATTTTCTATATTTTGCGCCCACCCTTACTCCTTTCAGAAACTGTAGTTAGAGTAGTTTTTATAGCATACGTCGAATATAATCAATCGTATGTACGAAACAGATGAGCTACAAGAGGTAATGCAGAGTTGGGTAACTGCGAAACGACTGAGAAGTATCCGTGATTTTGATGGCTTAAAGTATCAATTGGAAGAGTTTAAACAACGGTTTCCGAACAGTGGTTGGGCTAACTCAATGTTTGGCCAATTGTATGGAATGCATGGTCAGCACGAACTAGCACTGAAGCATTTGAAGCTAGCTGTTAAACAGTCATCAAAAGAATTTGAAGTAGTATATAACCTATCAGTCGCCTACTTTATGATGAGAAACCCTAAGAAGTCAGTAAAATGGTTAAGATTTTTATTAAGTAAAAAGTCAGGTAAACCCAATAAGGAGGAGGAGTTTAGGATCAGGTTTTTCTTAGGTGCAAGCTACGCAATTTTAGAAGAATACAAAAAGGCGCTGCTCCAACTTGAGAGGTGCCTGGACCTTCAACCTAGCAAGTATTTATCAAACATTTATCTGGATGTATACGATTCACAGAATACTGGGAGTAAACTTACTTCTGAATTTATTACAGCTTTGAAAAATAATAAAGTATCTTGGAACTATTCAATAATATATGAGCTGCCACTAACGCTTGAAAGGCTTGATGTCGTTATCCTAGCCCTTGACAAACTATTGAGTAAAAACCATAAAAAGTTATCAGCGAGGTCAAGTAATGCCAATCAGTTAGCAGTTGCATTTTTTCATTATATTAACGCAACAGCGGAATTATTAAATAAGAATAGAACTTTTGCTGCATACTCACTAGCAAGAAGCTCGTTTGAAGCATATATAAAAACTGCCTACGGCCTAATGAGCTACTCAAATAGAAACTTTGCAACGCTAGAATTTGAAGCACTCACGAGAAAAAAGAAAGCGAACGAAAGAATAATAAAACGAAATTTACATGAAGACATTGATATTCATCAATACATTGCTGCGAATAAGAAGATTGGAAAAAAGTTGAAAAGTTTAAGTAAACGTTATGTTAGCATATCTGAAAATATACCTAGTTATTCTGAAATGATTCGTGCTTCGGATGAGCTGAGGGGCACTGAAATTTATGATTACTACATACATCTACACGAAGTGGGTTCAGAGGCATTACATCTTAATAGCTCGTCATTAGCAAGATTCAGTAAGCTATCTGGCGATAAAACACTGGGTGTGATTACAGATACTTATGATTTGGCCGAACTTATTAGATATTTAACTGAAGCATTTGGTGAATTATATTGTGAATTGCCAGAGCTTACTCAGATTGCAAGAAAAGAGTTCAGCAAAAGCCTAAAAGATTTGTAATGTTCTATACCTATATATTAGTTGTCTTTTGGGGTAACTCATTTTATGTGTAGACGAGGAATATGTAACTTTGAGCTATAAATATAGACGGTTCCAAGCGACACTATAAAGGGGTATCATCAAACTTATGCTTTTTGTTATTCATAAATTAGAGTAAGCTAATTATATGTCTGAAATACCGCAAAGTGATCGTGGCGATCGACCTGCAAGTGAATTAGGGATAAGAGAACTCGCTCTTAAAGTTGCGGCGCTCACTGAATTCGCACCGGAACAAGAAGATCTTATTATTGAAGCAGCCAAGCAACTGGGTAGGTTAAATAACTTAGCACTTTTGTTAGGAATGCTTGCACCAGCAGGAACAGCACCTCGAACCGCAATAGAGCAGCTATGGATACAGGCTGGTGAAGAAGATCCAGATGAGTCCCCTATTTTACTTGAGCTACGTGAGATGCTTCGAAATCATTGGGCTGATTGGAAGCCGGCTATTCGAGAAGCTGAAGGGTTTCCACCGAAAGAGACTAACTCCGATGAGATTTTAGCTGCTAAAGAAGCTGAGCTTCGCGAATCACTGAGAGAAATGTATCTTGATCATGGCGAGAACTCCGCAAGAGCATATTATCCTGAAAAAGGAGAGCGAGATGTCGAAGATCATTACGCTACACTTGCACTAATTGCGTTTAAACCATTACTCGAACAGCTTGTTGCGTTTGAAGAGGGTCGTTAGTTAAACGCATCTAACCTGGCTGACTGCCGTACCCCAGAAAATACTATACGCTCAAACGTAACTACGGCTTAACCTCGCACAATACCAAGCCCGTACTTCGCCGCCACTTGGTCTTTATTGATGCCGTTGATGACATTGGTGTAGCCCATCGTCCGCAGAATGTTCATAGATACGTTAGATCGACTGCCCGACAGGCAGTACAAAACGAGTTCGGTGTCTTTTGGCACATCTTTGAGGGCGCTGGCGCCACTCATCAGCTGACTTGGCGGTACGTTGAGTGCCTCGGCGACATGGCCACTGGCGTATTCGCTCGGCTCCCTGACGTCAATAATAATTCGGTTCATTTTCTTTCCTACTCTTTCATTTTCTTAATTTTGTATCGAATAATAGTTTTTTGGTCCACTGCATCCGGCGACGTGAGATAGACCTCCTCATGTGAGTTGCCGTCGATATCATAACCCGATGCTTTGATGAAGTTATGAAGAAGAGTGACCGTCGGCCCCTCTTCGGTGTAGGGGCCTTTATACAGCACTTGTGCTACTTCATTATACTCCCAAACCTCAACTTTTACAGGCAGCTCGGCGTCTTTTTGCACCAAATCTTGCTGGCGGACAAATGTAGGCACAGGTAGCCCCCAAATACCCGTCCAGTGATCCTTTGGCTTCAAGTGTGCGTCCGGCCAACGCGCCATCAGCTTGCCAAACTTCATATCCTGGCCGGCTGGTTTGTAGACCTTAAACCGCGTACTGTATGCGGTGCCGTAGAGCGCCTTGAAATATCGTTCTGACTCGTTCGGATCGCCGACACTCGTAATCGTCAGAACTGTCTGCGGTTCTAGTGTGGTAATCTCAGGCTTATTCGCTCTCATTATTTCTCCCCCTACTTAGTTTGCTGATAGTATTCTCTGGGCCCACGACTCAGCCCGTTTCAACTCTCCGTCTGCGAGCGGACCCTCCCTGCCGCTGACGATAAATCCCTGCGGTGTACCAACGAGCTGTCCTGCGTGGCGCCCAAACCGATGGGCTATTTTTGGTGCCGCAAAACCGATTGTTTTCATGAGTAGCTTCAGCCAAAAACCATGGCCGTTAATATCGAGACGGGTATCAAACGCCGCTACCTTGATGTGATCCAAGGTGGCTGGCGGCAGCTTCTCGTCCAGTAGCGCCTGCATGAGCTTGGTGGGTGCGCCGCCCTGGGTTGGAGAACCGACAAACAGCATGTCGACATCTGCCATGTCGCTTGGCCTGAATTTTTCAGCAAGCACCCGGTGCGCTTCGCCAAAATTTGTTGCCGTATGCTCTATTGCCTCGGCAACCTTGGCAGTGTTGCCATAGGCTGAGTCATAAATGACCAGTGTGTTCATGGTATGAACCTCCTTCGGCATTACTGTAGAGTGCTGCGTGGTATTTGTCTGTGACAAAAATCACTCTCGTGCTACTTTGATACGCCAACTTCTTGCTACAATAGAAACATGCATGTTCTTCTTGGCACCGTGACTATTCTTATTGCTGTCGTCAGTTATAGCCTCTATTTCCGCGATGTACTGGCTGGCAAAACAAAACCCCATGCTTTTACTTGGCTGATCTGGTCGTTTCTCAACCTATTTGTGTTCTATGCACAAGTAATGAACAATGGCGGGCCTGGCGCCTGGGTAACCGGTGCTGCCGCCATCGCTAACGGCATAATATTTCTGCTAGCACTTCGCTACGGTGAACGATATATTGCCTGGCTCGACTGGTTTTGTCTCGCCGCTGCCCTGCTGTCCCTTGCAGTTTGGCTGGTGTACCCAGATGGTGAGGCTTCCATTTTGCTGGCCAGCGCCGTCTTTGTCATCGGCTTCATTCCGACGTTTCGTAAATCGCTCCATAAAGCCCACGAGGAGACAGCGATTACTTTTGGGCTCAATAGTGTGAAGTTTTTTATTGCTCTGTTTGCCCTCAGCTCGATTAGCATTACGACGGCAGTCTATCCATTCTTACTATTTTTGGTGAACGGCTTTTTTGCCGGTTTCTTATTTACCCGCCAACGTTCAGCAGTACGAAGCAAAAAGGGGCGAAGAAAGCCGGTGCGCAGCACTGCTTGAATCGAGCGCTACGGTATCATAACTTTATCTGGTTTTTTAAAGCCAGACATTCGAACCGATCTGCGATCAATTGACGACTGTTCCATGGTCTCGACGAATTTATTTGCGGCTCGAAGATTAACAAATGTCAGCTCATAGTCACCATTACGCGTATGGAGCGTCACGGAGGCGTACCATGGCCCAATTTTGTTATACGAAATTCCGGTGACAAGGTCGTAGGAGATCTCATCCATCGTCATAAAGAGCGGGATGCGGTGAAGGTAAACAACCCGTAGGTTGGTGGCGATAATCAGGGCAGGCAAGGCGCCGAGATTGCTCCGGCCACTGACAGCAGCTTGGATGTGTTCGTTAGGGTGGATAAGATTGTGGATGTAGTGACTTTCAATTGTCAGCATGTCCAGCCAATTGAGACCCGCCTCGCGCAGTTCCTGTCTAACTTGCTGCTTCACCTCGGAATCTTGGCGGTGAGTGGCGACTTTTGTATCACGAGCCTCCTTGTGGTCTTCGGCAGCATCCTTAATAGAATCGACGACTTGGCCAAACGTTCTATGACCTGGCAACTGGGCATAATCTCCAAAATCCCTCGGTGGGGTAGGGTGATAGACGTGTTGGGGTGGAATATATTGTCGTACGTAGGTCATAACACTTCTCCTCTCACCTACTATTAAACTCTTGCCTGGGGTGGCAGAGCGTTGACCTTTATCAACAGCCTGTTGTGATCCCCATCACAGCGAAAAACCATACGAGGTGAGACACTGTAGCCGTAAGGAGAAGTTGTCATGAGAACATGGTCTCTACTCAGCCCCACGTCGTCACCGGAAAGCGCCGAGCGTATCTATACATTCCTCGAGCGCCACCCCATTGGCGTTCTGGCAACTATTAGTCCTAGTTCGGTGCCGGAGGCGGTCGTTATCTACTTCACCGTCAATGATCAGTTCGAACTTTATTTCGTCACAAAGACACAGACACAAAAATATAAGAACATGCGCCTCCACCCGAACGTATCGCTAGTCAGCTACGATCCGTTCAGCCAGACAACTGTTCAAGTGCGTGGTCACGTGGACGAAGTAACGAGTGGCCCAGTCAAAAACAACATGCTGATGATCCTCGAACAACTCGCGGCTCATGGCGGCACGTCACATAAACCCCCTATCAGCAAGCTACTTGCGGGTCGCTACGCAGTGCTGCGTCTACGACCAAGTAGTATTCGAATGGACAATTACATGGAGACAGATGCCAGTGCGCACGAAACGATTGAGTTTCAGTACCCTGCAAGTCTACACTTCCGAGCCCAGCAGGCCTTCCAATCGAGCAAGATCAAGCACATGGATACCGTCTGAGGTAATCGCAATAATTGACTGTTCTTTCAGCCGCTTCATTTCGCGACTCACCGTTTCGCGCGACAAGCCGGAACGCGCCGCGAGATCTTTTTCGTGCGTATCGAGGATGAAACCCTTTGACTGTTCTTTGTGGCCGAAGCGACGACATTCAATAATCAGCTCATAGATCAGCCGGCTGCGAGCCGTGCCTGACATAAGGTGAACCACGCGCCCCAATATCCCATCCATGCCTCGGTAGACTCTGCCCAGTAGATCGAGCATGACATCGGGATTGCTCGTCAAAAAAGCAATCACGTCGGCTGGCGGTGCCAGGTGCACCACGGTTTCGGTCTCAGTCTTAAAGAATAGATGGTTATCGGTACCATTAATCGCATTGGACATAGGGAAAAAAGCTGGTGGTTTGAAGATATTGGTAATGACCTCATCGCCTCTATACGATATGTCATATTGGGCGACCTTGCCCTCCACGACGTAATAAACTTTGTCAGGATTTTCACCTGCAAATATAATGATCTGATCTTTTGGATACGATCGTTTCGGGTACTTCAAAAAGAATTGGTCAAGCGTATGGCTGATAGTGCTATCCATGTATGACCTCCTCCTCTCAATATACCTCTCTCAGAGGAAACATACAATCACCTACTGCGGCGCGGGATTGGGGTGATCATCAGCAGCTGGCTGGATAGACGCTGGTACTGCCCCGGCGTCACTGATAATGGCAGCGGCTTGGCTCTCGGTACCAAGAATGAGCTGCACCTGCTCAAGCGTAATTTCGATCACGCTGCCAGCGCTAGCATTACCCTCGAGCATTTGCTTAGAAACTGTGTTTTCAACTGCTCGCTGAACCACGCGCCGCATTGGTCGGGCGCCGAGTCGTGGGTCGTAGCCCTTTTCAACCAAGAATAGCCGCGCTTCGTCCGACACCGTGACGCTGACTTTTTGTGCCGCCAGCGTTTTATTTACACTCTTTAAAATCAGGTCGACGACTTGCAGTAATTCTGCCTTACCGAGTGGCTGGAAGGTCACGATCTCATCAAATCGGTTGAGAAATTCGGGACGGAATTGATTGCTACTAATCAGCTCGTCGATAAACTGCGGTTCGAATTGTTCGAGTTTATAGCCGCGCTGAATATACTCACGAATCCGCTCCGCCCCAGCGTTGCTGGTAGCAATGACGATGCTGTCACGGAAACTAATCTCGCGGTTCTTGATGTCGCGCAGGATCCCCTCATCGAGTAACTGCAAGAGGGTCGTCATAACATTCGGGTGGGCTTTTTCGATTTCATCAAGTAGTACCACACTAAATGGTTGCTTCATGACCCGTGCAGTCAGACTCGACGGATCGTCGGCGCCGTCGGCGATCAGCCGCACGACGTCTTCATTGCGGACAAATTCATTCATATCGAGCCGGATCATCCGATCTTCGCCCCCAAAGTACACATCCGCCACGGCCTTGGCAAGCTCGGTCTTACCAACACCGGTTGGGCCAAGGAACAGAAAGGTACCGATCGGTCGATTTTGATTGCGCACCCCCGCCCTGGCGCGGCGCAGGGCGTCGCTCACCACCTGGACCGCACGTACTTGGTTGATCATGCGTTCGTGGATCAACGATTCAAGATTCAGTAGCGTGTCCTTCTCTTGCTCGCCGCTCGCCACGCCTACTTTTATACCCATGGTTTGTTCGATGGCACTTTGGACTGAGTTCATCGTCACGAGACCATTCTGATGGTAGCTCGCCGCCGATTCGAGTAATTTCAAAGCTCTGCCCGGCATGGCCAGATCGTGAACGTAGCGCTCACTCAGGGCATAGGCCTCACCGAGCGATTGATAGGTATAGGTGACTTTCTTTTGAAATTCGGTCACGATCAGCTGATCTTGCATGACGGCGAGTGTCTCGGTGCGACTAGCTGGTGGAATCATAATCCGGTTGAGGGCATTCGTGAGGGCTGGATTGCGCTGCGAAATCTGCAAGTAACGCTGTTCGTCCATGGTGAGAATCACGCGCAAATTGCCGGCTTCGAGAATCGGTAGCAGTACATTGCCAAGATCGACCGAGCCGATACCTTCTTCGAAGAACAACTGAGCATTATCGAGGCAAAGAATAATGTTCTTGGCGCTGTAGGCTTCGCCGAGCACCTGCATAATCAAGTTCTCGAGCTCACCGCGACCAGGCGCCGCCGCCACGAGTGAGGCCGCATCAAGAATGAATACCTGTCGAAAGCGAAGACTTTCGGGCAGTTTAGTGGTAGCGTCGAGGAGCTTCTTGGCAAAAGCGTGCACAATCGTGGTCTTGCCGACACCAGTAGGACCCACCAGTACGGCATTTTGCCGGCCGCCCGAGCCAAAGGTGTCGATCAGCTGATTGACGGCCTCCACATGCGCCTCAAGATCAACAGTCAGTAGCCCGCCGTTTTGGCTAATATTCTGCCCGAAGCGGCTGAGGAGCGGTATGTAGCCAAATGAGAAGTCCCGGGCGATACCACCGGTTCGGCCAGGTCGGCTATGGGTAGCAATGAGCTGCTGCAAGTGATCTTGCCAGCGAATACCGCTAATGAGATCGTCCATTTCAAGATGAAGATGCGCGAGTATACCCTCGTGCTCCGGGAAGCTCTTTACCAGTGCCGCCACCAGTACGCCAGCCGTGATTTCCTCCACTTTAGCTTGTTCACGAATCTCCAGGGCGAGGCGCCAGATACCTACCGTATCATCAGGACTGGCCGAGGCAAGATCTTGCAAAAATCCGGCGGTAATACCAAACCGAGCACCAAAGAATTGACCACCGTACACGCGGCCGGCCGCCAGGGCGACACTTTTCGGCGTCGGGTGCTCGCTGAGCTGCGCCAGGACATCACCGCTCAGAATATCGGAAATATTTTTGGGTTGTTTTGCGATCGATAGGTGTTTGAGCTCTCCCCTATACCACTCCATGCAGAGCGCCGGCAGCGCTGCGAGCCCGAGGACTAGCCATCCGATCGAGAAGCCAGCCACGACGAATACGACGCCGCTAAGGGCCAGCACGATGGTGCTGACATCTAGGAGTTTGCCGATAACGCCACCTAGCACTCTCGTGATGCGCGCCTTGGCGGCTCGCTCGTGGTGATACTCAAATACTACGTCCACAGTACTGGCACCCATCCACTAATGAAGAGTAAAAATCCAATGAATGGAAATAGTGGAATCACCGCCCAGACTACCAGCGTCACGAGACCGATCACACTATACGCAGTGATGGTCACTATGCCAATCGCAATGATGATAATCCGCACAAATGCGCCGATGACGCGCGAGATGGTGCGGTCGATAAAGGCGCGCCACTTGACTCCTATCGAACCGTTCACTTTGCCAGCCGAAATTTGGCGGAACGGCGAGAAAAGAGTGCGTAGCAGCAGGCTGATCGAAAAATAGTCGACCGTGCTGGCGATTCGCTCACGGATCAAGCGTGCCCGCGCTATCCAGCCAGCGCCATACCACCACGAGAGCATTCCCACTATAAACATAGCTTTATTGTACGATACAATGCACCTCTATTGAAACCCCCTTACCCTGCGAGAAGTGTGCGAACACCCATACCCTATCTGACTTGGTCAGGTATACTAGATACATATGCCAAAGCCTTACACTACCCTGCTCGGTAAAACCGTTCGTTCAATTGCACGACTGCGCGGTGGTGGCTCGGCTCTGCCTGGTCTATTTGTCGAAAAAATAGACCCCACCTTCGTGGCCGAATCGCTGGCGCAGTTGCCCCGAGGTGTCGTGGTGATCAGTGGTACTAATGGCAAAACGACGACCACAAAGATGGTGACTGAACTGCTAGAAGGGCAGGGGCTCAAGGTATTTACCAACCGAACGGGAAGTAACTTCATCCGCGGCGTGGCGGCTGCCCTGCTGGGTGAAGTCGACATGAAAGGCAAGCTCGATGCCGATATTGCCGTTTTGGAACTCGACGAAGCCCATGCGGTACGATTTGTGCGCAGCATCACGCCGCGCTATAGCCTGCTACTCAACGTCATGCGCGACCAGCTGGATCGGTTTGGCGAAATCGATGCCACCGCCAAGATGCTGGCTGTTGTCGCCCAGCGCACCACCGATGGTGTGGTACTCAACCGCGAAGATCCTCACGTCGCCTCATTAGCTGGCAAACTGGGAGATAAACAGGTTGCATTTTTTGGGCTCAATCCCGCCCTCAGTCACCTTTTCCCAAGCGATGATGAACTACGCGGCGGACCGAAGAATGCCAAAGCTGCCCCAATAGCCGACGTGACGCTGGAAGAATTTTCCGGCGATGAAGCAACCTTCAAGATTGATATTACCAAGCACACAACGACACTCAAACTACAGGGCGTCTACAATATTTTTAATGCCGCCGCTGCCCTTGCCCTGGTACGTATGATTGTCGGCAAGGCAACCGACACCAAGAAGCTGATTGCCACGCTGGCAGAAGTGACGCCGGCCTTTGGTCGCGGCGAAAAGTTGACAGTCGGCGGCCAGCCGCTAGAACTAGTGCTCGTCAAGAACCCATCGGGCTTCCGGCTCGGTCTCAGTTCCTTCCCCGCCAGCGATTACGCTACCATGATTGCCATTAACGACAATTACGCCGATGGTCGAGACATGAGCTGGCTGTGGGATGTTGAGTTTGACAGCCTTAGAGCTGATGGCGTTAGCCAGGTGAGTGGCATTCGCGCCTACGATATGGCGCTGCGCCTTCAGTACGATGAAGTCGAGATTACGCGCGTCGAACCAGATCTCAAAAAGGCGCTGCGTAGTTTCATCGCCGCTCATCCAAGCGCGCCTAAGCGTGTCTACTGCACCTATACGGCTATGCTCGCCCTCCGTCAGGAACTAGCCAAGATCACCACAGTGGAGGTCGTCTCATGAGTAAAAAAGATATCCATATCCTACAGCTATACCCCCACGACATGAACATCTATGGCGACTGGGGTAATGTACTGGTGATTATGCGCCGACTGCAGTGGCACGGATATAATCCGATACTGACTGAATACAACCAAGGTGATAGTTTCCCTAAAGAAGTCGATATTGTGATCGGTGGGGGCGGCCAAGACTCCGGCCAGACCGTGATTCAAGATGATTTACTAAAAATCGGGCCACGTCTTCATAGTCTCGCCAGTGACGGCACGCCGATGCTCGTCATCTGTGGGCTGTACCAACTATTTGGCAACTTTTTCAAGACACTCGACGGCACAGTCATAAAAGGCATTGGGCTACTCGACCTCGAGACTCACGGCGGCTCAGAGCGACTGATCGGCAACATTGTCATTAAAAGCCATGAATTTGGCGAGATTATCGGTTACGAGAACCACAGCGGTCAGACATTCCTCGGTAAGCACGTCACGCCGCTCGGGCTGGTGCAAAAAGGGGCTGGCAATAATGGCCACGATGCGACTGAGGGTGTACGCTACAAGAACGTGATTGGCAGCTATATGCACGGCTCCTTACTGCCTAAGAATCCGCAGATCGCTGATTACCTTATCGAACAAGCCGTGACACGAAAGTACGGTGAATTCGTCCCGACAGTAATCGATGACCGCTTCGCCAGCTTAGCTCGTACGCGCGCCGTGCAGCGCCCTCGCTAAGCCGCCCCTCTACTGCGGCGAGCCAGTCGAGGTTGAGTTATTCACCGTGCCATTCCAGATCCATCCTGAGGTATAGCCGTCGGCAAAATTATAACTGTTTGTTCCGGCAACGGCGATAGAGCCAGTTGCATAGCCAATGTCCGCCTCAAGCGCATTACCACTCACTTTGCATATAGAGACACTCACGTAGCCAGTAGAGCCGGTAGACATTTTTAGGAAGGTCCACGTATTGGCAGAAAGCGGTGTCCAGACAACCGGCGTACTCGCAGCATATACTCTCGCCTGATAGCCAGTACCGGTGGTCATCACCCATAGCCCAACCGTCCGCTGAATAGCGCTATTGGCAAGTGTATCGGCACTATAGATACTTAGTAGACAGCCGCTGACCTGACCGGTTACTAATTGCGACTTCGCAGCGGTAACGATCGACGCGGGATGACCAGATATAGCCACGCCTTTCGTAACAGGATAGATGGCTCCATTGTTACTAAACCAACCTGCCCCAGTTAGTGTTGCGCGTGGATTTGTACTGAGGTTCGTAATAGGTGCATTGCCGTTCACGCCGTGCCCGGCACAGCCACCAGCCACAGGCTTGGCATCCTGTGTCATCATATACGATATGTTACCGCTTGTTGCCGTTAGACAGTAGTTTGCCCCACCCGAGACTTGGCTATATTGATAGGTAACACTCGTCGAATCGGCCACACCAGCACTCGCCAAGCTACCTGTCGCCGGATAGAGACCATTGTTTTTTAGAGCAAATGCCTCCAGTAAGTCAGCTGCCTGGTTAGCACCGTCAACTGCCGATGCCGTGCGGGCTCGATCCTGGACGCCGTTGTAGGCCACGACCGAGATAGTGGCGAGAATCCCGATGACAGTTATGACAATGAGTAGCTCAACAATAGTAAACGCCGCTTGATTCATTGATTGTTTGAATGACTTCACTGTGCGCCCTACCCCTGCTTAAATTTACTTACATTGTATCACGAATGGCTCTGGAGGCGTCGAAGATCACTCACCACTTGTTCACCATGACCAAGTGGGGTCACCCGACCATACACTTTCACGACCGTCCCCGTAGGATCAATGATGAATGTTTTTCTAAGGATGCCCTCCTGGCCAAACATCTTTTTGCCCCACGCACCGTAAGCATCGATGGTAGTACCTTCGGGATCACTCAGGAGTGTAAAGTTGAGCGAATGCTTGGCTTTGAACTTCTCGTGCGAGCTGGCTTCGTCTTTACTGATGCCAATAATCTCCGCCCCTAGTTCGGCGATCGTGTCGCGAGCATCACGCAGGCTACAGGCTTCCACCGTACAACCCGGCGTGTCGTCTTTGGGATAAAAATACAACACCAGCCATTTGCCACGGTAGTCGGATAGGGAATGGGTGGCGCCTTCGCTACTGCTTAATGTAAAATCTGGGGCAGGGTAGGGTGGTTGTTTCATATCCCCTATTATACCCCGTAACCTCACCACTAGAAAAACCGATGGATATACGGTATAATTCCTCAAGGTAACACCATCGGGGTGTGGCGCAGTTGGCTAGCGCGCGCGGTTTGGGACCGTGAGGTCGAAGGTTCGAGTCCTTTCACCCCGACCAATAAAGAATCTGAGCATTTGCTCAGATTTTTTATTGCCCGAGCTGGCAGGACTCCCGAACCTTCGACCCAAATTTTGCCATGCAAAATTTGTAGGTCGAGGTTCGTGCAGCGAATGAAACAAACAAAAGCAGCGTTAGCTATTTTTGTTTGTGAGTGAGCGGAAATAGGGAGCTTTAGCGACCGCCTGACTTTCACCTCACCAAGAAGAAACAAAAGCACCGCAGGTATTTTTGTTTCGAGCAAGCGGAGAAGGCTTCAGCCGCTGTCCTTTCACCCGGAAATAGGAAGGCTGCAAACCGACCGCCTGACTTTCACTCCTTCCCTTTGCCAAAAAAGAAATAGAGCCCGCTCCCCGCAAGGGAGCTAAGGCTCTACCTCGTGGGTGCGGGCAAACAGGCGTCACTCTTGATCGATGCTCATCCTTTGCCAGGCGAACACACTGAAGGGACTTGGCCTCCCCTCCTGCGTGTAGCTCGTGATGGCCCAGATGATGTACTCGCGAACAGCGAGGTCATCACGAGCGGCGAACATACGGACATGAGCAACTCGCTCCTTGTCCTTGCCGGAGGTGAAGGCTGTGCGCATCTCTACGATCCTGACTAGGATCGAAGTGCCGACCTTCTCGTTGACGACTGGGTTGGGATCGAAGTTCAGCTGAACCAGTCCAGCTTCATCGCCAAACTCCGACACCAGCGAGCGGGCTGCTTCGTCAATCGTGAACGACGGTGCCGTGATGTTGATCCACGTGTCCAGATCGAAGCCGACCCTCTCGTAGTCCTCCGAGCTGAAGAGGACAGCTAACCGCGCCTCGTCGATGAGGTTCGGTAGATCGGCCTCCAGTTGCAGCTCGTCAGCCTCGACTCCCGAGGATTCCTCGGAAGTCATGGGTTCTACTGAACCACAGCTTTCGCAGACGTAGCACGATCCAGCGGGTCGCATCTTGGTTCCGCAGGTTGAGCACAGTGGTGGATCCTGTCCAGCGATCATGTGCGTTCCTTCCATGAGTAGGTGTGAGCTCCCACGACAGAATGTCATGGGAGCAGTGCACCCCTCTTGGAGAGGAATGGTCACTATTATGATTTCAGGCAACCTCTATTGCAAGCATGAGGGTGTTGTCTCTAAAGTTAACTTGTAGTTTCAAGCGCAGTTTTCAAGGTAGCCGTATACTCTTTCACCTTCTTCACAAATTCTTCATTCGCCGCTTTGATCGCCGTCCTGCGTGTTTCAGCGAGTTGCTTGACCGATGATCCGGTCACTTCGGCTTTGCGGGCTGTCTGGAAGACATCACGAGCCGTCTTTATCTCAGTTCGGAGTGTTACACCTGCCGTCTTGTCGGCGCAGTTAGTCTGAGCCTTAGTGAAGGCTGCCGAGACTGATCGTTGGAATACCAGCGCTGCCTGCAGGAGTCGAGCTTGGTGAGCGGTTATTTCTTCCGAGAGGGCCGCTCGATAGGCTGCGCGGGCACTGTCGACTGCCTGTGCGCGGGCTGCTTGGGCTTCTTTCATACTCGTGACAAATGTATCAATAGCCGTCAATTGTTCCGTAGTGAGGCCGGTCTTACTCTTTAACTCTGTGACTTTTAGGTCAAACTTGTCGAGGGCTGTCGTACGGAAAGTTGCCACCTTCTGATCAACCTCATCATGACGAGCAGAAATAATCGACAGTCTTTTTTGGAAATCGACTTCCATCGCCGCAATCCGCTCGTTCATTCTTGTACTACTAGTACTCGCAAGCGTCGCAAAACGTGTACATGCCGCGTCAGTTGTTGGCGTTGTCTCTGTCGTCGTTGCGGTAAGGGCGAAAGATGGAGTAATAACAAGTAGCGCAGCAGTGAGCACACCTATGGAGCCGGTGCTCAGTCGTCGGATTGTCTTAGAGATTGTTTTCATTGACACTGTCTCCTACATTACTGGCTGCTGTGCTAGCATCACCGACATCTGCACTATCGTCGGTATCTGTGATTGTCATCTCCCCGACCGCACCTTGGGTCAGCTCGTTCGTGGCTGCCTCAATCGGCGTGGCGGGCGCTGCCTGGCTAGTTGTCTGACTTGTTTGTGCCTTCTTCGTTACGTTGTTCATTTGGGTGACAATAAAGATGCCTACCGCAACCAATACGATCAGCACGAGCGCCGCGACGCCCATAATGATGAACTTTTTGTTGCTCTTCGAATGAATTGGTGCCATTACTGTTGGCTGCGTCGGCTCTTCGACCGTAGTGATCGACATAACCGCTTCGTCTATTTTGTCTGGTTGACTATTTAGTTGTGGATCCATTGATGCCCTTATAGGTTATGCTTATTTACTACTTTGCAATTATGCTCTAGTCGATCTGTTTTGTAAATATTGAGGCTGGTAGGTATACTAGAGAAAACAACGTAAGCGGAAAGAATGTCCATGCACACCCTGCTCGTATCGCTCCACATTATCCTGATGATCATTTCACTCATCGTCACCATAGGTAGTGTCATTATGACTGCTCGAGGACGCACTGTTCGCACGGAAATCATGCGCAGCAATCTTATCATCACCATCACGGGGCTTGGAGCTGGCGCTATACTACTATTCACTGCTCCGCTCGGTGTGCGCTGCCTCGTGCTGAGTGCCTATCTGGTGGCGTTCGGTCTTGCCTACCGCTACATGTCACGCGCTCAAGCTACCCTCGCTCAAAATTCACTTTCATAAATATTACAAAATGCAGTAGCATCACTGTCATGCTTATGCTATATTGAAATTATGAACGAGGAGGAGTCTCTAACCGTTCTGCCCGTAGGCTGATGACCTGTATGAGGTCTCATCAGCCTGCGGGCATAGTAAACTCTTCCCTACTTAGCGAACTCGATCGCGCGCGTCTCACGAATCACATTCACCTTGATCGTACCAGGATACTGCATGGTACTTTCAATCTTAGTTGCGATATCGCGGGCCAGTTTAATAGCCGACAGGTCGTCAACTGATTTGTTATTCACAATAATTCGGATTTCACGGCCTGCGCTAATGGCGTAGGCTTTGTCGATACCGTGGAAACTAAGGGCAACGTTTTCAAGATCGCGCATACGCTCACCGAAGTTTTCGGCACTAATGTTACGGGCACCGGGACGAGCTGCCGAAGCAGCGTCAACCACGCGTACAACCAGTGCTTCTGGAGTAGTCGCTTCGATATCATCGTGGTGAGCTTCAATCGCGTGGACGATGTCCTCGGCCATACCGTATTTACGGGCTAGCTCGGCACCAATGTGGTGATGCTTGCCTTCTACCTTGTGCGTGACGGCTTTGCCAACATCATGTAGCAAGGTGGCGATCTTGGCGACGCGTACGTTAGCCCCGATTTCTTCAGCGATCAGTCCCGCAATGTGGGCCATTTCAGTACTGTGCATCAGCACGTTCTGACCATAGCTAGTACGGAATTTGAGTTCACCAAGCAGTTGCAGCATTTCGCGTGGGATGCCAACGACGCCGACTTCACGGGCAGCATCTTCACCAGCCCGGGTGACTTCTTTTTCGATTTGCTTTTCACTCTTAGCGACGACTTCTTCGATGCGTCCCGGGTGGATACGGCCATCTTTCATGAGGGCTTCAAGTGTCAGACGAGCGACCTGACGGCGGATCGGATCAAATGAACTAAGGATGATCATACCTGGCGTATCGTCGACGAGAATGTCGACACCGGTAGCACGTTGCAAGGCCTGGATGTTCCGGCCTTCCTTACCGATAATGCGGCCTTTCATTTCTTCGTCGGTCAGCTTAACGGCCGTCACAGTACGTTCGGCGGTAACTTCTGAACTCATGCGCTCCATGGCACTGACGAGGATCGTCTGGGCACGCTCTTCTGCGTCGTCCATGGCATCTTTCTGCAGTTTATTAACAAGGCCCAGTAGGTCTTGCTTGATGTCGCGTTCGGTCATTTGCATCAGCTTGTCAGCCGCATCGCTCTTGCTCAGTTTGGCAATTTTTTCGAGTTTTTCTTGCTGTTTGCTGCGAATCTCACGAATCTCGGTCTTTAGCTCTTCGACTTCGTCTTCTTGCTTTCGAAGTTTTTCGGCTCGTTTATCCAGCTCGTCCATCTTGCGATCAAGCGTCGTTTCACGGTCGGCCAAACGGTCTTCGGTCTTTTTCCATTCCCTACGGCGTTCATTTTCTAGCGCCAGCGCTTCGTCTTTAGCTTTTAGGACAATGTCGCTCGCTTTGCTCTTAGCTGAAGCCAGTTCCTTTTCTACTTTGTGCTTCCCGCTCGTCTGTTGTTGACGGCTGTACACGACTGTTCCAGCGGTACCAGCAAACACACCGATAATCGCGGCAATAATTCCCTCTATCATAATGGGTTCCTTCCTCGAGCCACCTCTGCCAAGTGTTCGTCTTGGCATATATGTGTAATCAAAAGTGGATCGAATGTTTCAAAAAGTTTAATTCTATCGGAGTCTCACTACAAGACTACTCATACTATATCGCTTTTTACCCACCATCCGCAAGTTATTTGCGCGGCTTGGTGATGTTGGCTTCCCCGCCGTAAAGGGGAAGTGCCAGACGATCGTTTTCTCCAGCCCGAAGCTTACTCACGGCTTCCTCTTGCCAATCTTTACCGGTCGTGGCGACGATAGGGATCGCCAGTGCATCTGCCATGGTATTGAGAACGGTCATGCCGATGCGTAGACCCGTAAAACTCCCCGGTCCTTGGAAAACCCCTATTCCCGTGAGATCCTGCCAGGTCTTCCCTGCTCCTGTGAGTTCTTGTTCCAAAAAGCCAAGTAAACCCTTGGCGAGCGTCCGGCCAGCTTCCCACTCTTTTTCCTGGCGCCAGTCACCATCGACGAGCAGTAGCTTGCAGGTTGGGGTTGAAGTGTCGAGCAGAAGAATCATACTAGTTCTCCCAGTAGTGCTTCGTAAGGCGCGCCGTGAGCCGTCAGCTCAACATGACGATCATCTATCGAGGGCGACGTCAGATGAATTTGCAGGCGCTCACTGGGGAGTACATGCTGGATTGCGTCGGCCCACTCCACGACCGTTATCATCGCTGGGTCATCGACCGCCTCGCTCAGTTCATGGGCCATAATTCCGGCATCGCTCAGACGATAGAAGTCGTAGTGAGCGAGACGAAGATTATCTCGGGCCTCATACAGGCGGCTGATCGTGAAACTCGGGCTCTGCACGTCTTCATCGATCGATAGCCCTGCCGCTATGCCTTTTGTGAGCGTCGTCTTGCCCGCCCCGACGTCACCGACTAGCTCAATCAGCTCACCGCCACGCAGTAATTTACCTATGCGTTCGCCCAGCAATTTCATTGCTTTTTCCGAATGTACCTCTATAATCATCATTCCCAGTATACCATCTGGTGATTTTTGCCCAAGTCATCTACAATAGAGCGTAAGCAGTATGCGTATTTCCGATGTTACCATGGAAAAATTGCTCGAGCGCAGTGGTGTGGCTACTCCGGAGCAAATTGCCGCCCTCAAAGAAGAGAGCGTTCATTCAAGACGCCCCCTCCAAGACGAAGTTATCCAGCAGAAACTCATGGACGACGAAGCGCTGGCTCGCGCTTTTGCCGACTATGCTAAAATCCCGTACATCAAGCTCGATCCTGTCGAGATTACCAGCGATGTACTCAACAAGATTCCGGAGCGCATCGCCAAGCAATACAACGTTGTGCTATTCAAGATCGACCCAGACGGCACCATGCACCTGGCAATGGACGACCCTGACGACGTTCAGGCGCTCGACTTTATCCAAAAAGAGATCGGTGAAAATACTGTCGTCTACGTCGCAACACACGACAATATCCTGGCTTGCTTGGAAAACTACCGCGGCGATGTCAATAAAGAACTCAATGAGGTTATCGACATCCAGCGTGAAGATGATGGCGCCAATCAAACCGTCTCCGAGGAAGATATCGCCGAAGATTCGCCTATCGCCCAGACGGTCAACCTCATCCTGGAATACGCCATCAAAAGTGATGCCAGCGACATCCACATTGAACCTCGCGAAACTTTCATCCAAGTGCGCTATCGCATTGACGGCGTCCTCAAGGAAGTCAACCAACTGCCAAAGAGCGTCATGGGGGCGCTGGTCAGCCGTGTCAAGATTCTGGCCAACCTTAAGATAGACGAACGCCGTGTTTCACAAGATGGACGTTTTAAGATCCGCGTCTCTGGACGTCAGTTTGCTTTCCGTGTCAGCACCCTGCCGGTGACAGACGGCGAAAAGGTGGTGATGCGTATCCTGAATGAAGGCACAGAGGCCCTCACCCTACCAGAGCTCGGCTACTGGGGACACTCGCTCGAAGTTGTCAACAGCGCCTTGACTGAGCCAAACGGCATGGTGCTTATCACCGGTCCGACCGGCTCGGGTAAGTCGACCAGCCTGTTTAGTATTTTGACGCGCATGAACACCCCCGACGTCAATATCTCCACCATCGAAGATCCAGTTGAATACAAAATTCCCGGCGTCAACCAAACTCAGACAAATAGCAAAGCCGGCATGACCTTTGCTTCCGGCCTGCGCTCACTGCTGCGTCAAGATCCAAATATTATCATGGTAGGGGAGATCCGTGACGGCGAAACCGCCAACTTGGCCGTGCAGGCCGCCCTGACCGGTCACCTAGTCTTTTCCACGCTCCACACCAACAACGCCGCTACCAGCTTGCCGCGTTTACTCGACATGGAAATTGAACCATTCTTGATTGCCAGCACGGTGAAAGCTGTCGTCGGCCAGCGACTCGTTCGTCGTCTGTGTATGAATTGCCGCCAGCAACATACACCCTCTCCGGAAGAAATCACTGCCATTACTCATCTGTTTAGCCTAAAAGAGGGCCAAGATTTTAGCCACATTCACGAATTAGAGCTTCAGGCCATCGAGCAAAAAGTTGGTGGTGAAACTCCCCAGGGGACAACCGCCCAGACGATCACATCATTATGGAATGCCAACCCTGAGGGCTGCGACGAATGTAGCCACACCGGCTACCGCGGCCGAATTGGCATTTACGAAGCTCTGGCTAACACCATTCCTATTCAAAAGCTGATTACCGCCAATGGCACCAGCAACGATATTCAGGCCCAAGCCATCGTTGAGGGCATGGTCACAATGCAAACAGATGGACTTATCAAGGCGCTCCGCGGCAACACAACGGTCGACGAAGTCTTAAGGGCAACCAAGGAATAACCCATGACGAACTTTAAATATGTAGCGGTCAACGGCCAAGGTAAGACAATCGAAGGGACGGTCGATACGACTGATCGTGCTGCCGTCCTAGTGGCGCTGTCGAAACAATCACTGCGCCCAATCAGCATAAAAGAGGTGTCCTCGGGCAAAGTCTCGCTCAATTTCAACATACTGCTCGGCAAAAATAAGGTAAAGAGCGGTGAGCTCGTGATATTCACGCGCCAACTCAGCACTATGATTAGCGCTGGAGTCCCCTTGCTGCGTGGCCTGGAATCGCTCGGTAAGCACGCCGAAAGTGCCGCTCTGAAAAAGATTATCGAAGGCATCATCAAGGAAATCGAAGGTGGTGCCCCGTTCGGAGACGCACTCGCCAAGTATCCGAACACGTTCAATGATGTCTACGTCAACATGGTTCGCGCCGGTGAGGCCGCTGGTATTCTCGACGAGATTTTAAAACGTCTAGCTCTGCAACAGGAAAAAAACGCCACAATCCGCAAGAAGATAAAGAGTGCCATGGCATATCCATCAGTCCTGATCGTCATCATGACGGTCGCCTTCTTTGGGCTCATGCTGTTCGTGATCCCACAGATTGGTAAAATCCTGAAAGACCTCGGTGGACCCGACGCTCAGCTGCCGCTTTTGACGCAATTTATGCTCGGACTGAGCGCTTTCTTGCTGAGCTATTGGTTTATCATCATCCCCGCCGTCGCCGGTGGTATCTTTCTGCTTCTTCGCTACATAAAGACACCGCGCGGTAAATCACAGTTTCACCATCTGATTCTCAAAGTACCTGCCGTTAAGGGTATCATCCGCAAAGTTGCGGTCGCTCGGTTTGCCCGTACCTTTTCGGCCCTCATGGGAGCCGGTGTGGCCGTGCTGGAGGCACTAAGTGTGACTGGTCATGCTATCGGTAATGTTGTCTACGAAGAGGCGCTCATAAAGGCCGCCGAAGAAGTCAAAAACGGTAAACAACTTTCCCAGGTGATCGAAGGCTACGAAGAGTTATTCCCTCCTATCGTGGCGCAGATGCTTTCTGTCGGAGAAGAGACCGGTCAAACCGATACGGTGCTCGTGAAAGTAGCTGATTTTTATGAAGAAGAAGTCGATGTCGCGATTGATGGACTGAGTGCCGTTATCGAGCCGGTCATGATCGTGATGATGGGTAGCATGGTGGGGCTGATTGCCGCTAGTGTCATGGGGCCAATCGCTAGCCTATCCCAGAACATTAAGTAGCCAAAAACCGTATCCAGTGGGATAGTGCTCATGCTATAATGGCAACAAGATTCTACTAGTGGGCATCAATGGCAAGATTATTTTATAAAGACAAACCAGTTATCGGACTTGATATCAGCCAGACGGGCATCAAGATCATGTCGGTCAACCCTAAAAAGTGGCTAGTGACGGGCTATGGTTCGGTAGACTTGGACCCCTTGAAGGTCCAAGCCTCGCTTGATAACGAGAGCGACTACCTGACGCAGAACCTTCAGAACCTCCTGCGTGACAATCTAGTTGGTTCTCTGCCCAGTAACCACACCGTTCTTGGCATTCCAACGGGCCGAACTTTCTCGCGCACCTTTACTATTCCAGCTACTGCCGAAAAAACCCTGCACGACGCTGTTGAGATTGAGGTCGACCAGTACATCCCTATCCCTATCAACCTCTTATACATCGATTATGAAATCATCGAGCGGACCAAAGACGAGCTGACGATTCTGATGAGCGCCGTACCACGAAGCCTGATCGATAGCTGTGTGCTTGCCGCCAAGCAATCTGGTTTGGAAGTCGTCTTGATTGAGCCAGGTATTAGCGCCGTCGCTCGCGTGCTTGAATCAACCGAGGATGCTCATCTGCCGACAGTTATTATCGACATTGGCCCGGCTAGCACCGATATTGCAGTGCTGGATGGCTCCATCCGCGTCACCGGTGGTATCGGGGTTGGCGGCAACACCTTTACGCTCTCGATTGCCAAGAAACTCAACGTACCCCTCGAAAACGCGCATCAGCTGAAGGTGCTTAACGGTCTGAGTGCCGGACCTCGCCAAACCAAGATCCTGACCGCTTTGAAGCCAAATCTCGATCGTATCCTGACCGAAACCCGTAAAGTCATCCGCTATTACAACGAACGTATGACTAAAGAGCAGAAAATCGAACAGGTGCTCGTCGTCGGTGGCGGTAGTAACGTGCCGGGCATCGGTGACTACTTCACTAGTGAACTCATCATGCCAGCCCGCGTGGCCAACCCGTGGCAAAAGCTCGACTTTGGTAAATTACCTCAGCCAGCTAAACAATTCCGCCCACGCTACATCACCGTCGCCGGCCTTGCCAGTGTTGATCCTGGAAGGATCTGGAAATGATCAATCTCCTCCCTACCCAAGAGAAGCGAGAGATTCGGGCTGCCAGAATCAACGTACTGCTTGTCCGCTACAACCTCATCATCCTACTTGCTATCGCCTTCCTCTTTGGCGCGATGGGCTACTCCTACTACTACCTGACAAACGCGCAACAATCCGCCACCGAGGCCATCAATGAAAATGCCCAAAAAGAAGGTACCTACGCCACAGTCAAGACCGAGGCTGATAGCTTCCGGGCTGAGCTCTCCAATGCAAAAAGCATTCTCGATGGCCAGACCAGCTACGCCAAAGCGGCGCTCAACATCGCCAGACTCCTCCCGGAAGGCACCGCCCTTAATGACCTCAAACTAAACGAACAGAGTTTTGGCACACCGCTGATACTGACTGTGAATGTCGCCAACGAGCAGGCCGCCTCACAGCTCATCAAAAACTTCAAAGAATCGCCATTCTTCACTGGGGTCACGAAAAACAAGATCAGTGTCGGTAGCGGCTCCTACCCCTACATCATGGAAATTAGCGTCACGATGAGTAAAGAGGCAGCAAAATGACCAAGCCTAAAAAACTCGCCCTGAACGCCAATACATTTCGTATTGTTCTCATTGTCCTGATGCTCATTATCACAGCCGCCGGCTCTGTTGGGCTAAGTTCCGCGCTACGAGGTATGAGAACCTTTGCGGTGGAAGTGAGCCACAAAAAGGTTGATGCCACAGCCAGTAACGGCAATATCCAGGCGCTTGAAAAAACTCAGGAGTATCTGGATACCAATCGCGACGTGCTGGAGAAGATAGGGCTACTCCGATCAAGTAGCGAATTCCCAGAATTTCGAGTTGTCGACGAAGTGCGCGACATCGCCACCAAAAATAACATCCAGATCCAGAGCTTTAGCTATGGCACCGAAGCAACCTCATCTCAAACGCCAGCTACAACCACGCCATCCACGACACCAGCCCCCACTGTGAGTGCATCTAGCGGCAACCTCATTTCACTGAGCGTCACCCTTAGCTCCCCCAACTACCTTGACTTCCTGCAGTTCACGTACGATATTGAGCAGCATCTTCCAAAGATGAAGATTAACGGCATCGGTATGTCGGCTGCCAATGGTAGCGTGAATGTTGACCCACTAACGGTACAAATGTACATAAATTAGGACACAAGCAATGAATATATCAATTACTTCGATTAGAAAAAGTCTCGCCTCCTTCTTCGGACGCTACCACTTCATTATTTTCATTGTCTATATTATGGGCAGCGCTAGCTACGCCATCCTGTTGATCAGCTCAGCAGTGGCCCTCTCTGATGAGCCAAACGGCTATGTGTCGACGACGAGCAATACAACGTTTGATGAAGAGACCATCAACCGCCTGCGTCAGCTAAAGGCTGGCAACCAAGAAACCGATAAGCTACCCGTTTCGGGACGCGTTTCACCTTTCTAAGACCTAAGCTAGGCAATCACCGACGAACCGTTTATACTAGAACTATGCTTGTGCTTGGATCTCAACTACTTAATACCTCTGTTATGAGCCTTCAGACAGGCACGGAATTAGCCCGTGCTAAATCGCCCATTATCGACCCTCGGACGCTCACCATCGTCGCCTACGAGCTCGAAGGACCACTACTCGACCAACACCCGTCACTTTTGCGTATCGCTGATATCCGCGAGCTGAGCGACATCGGCATGATCGTCGACTCCAGTGATGAATTTATCGGTGTTGATGATGTCATTAAGCTCAAAGAAACCTACGAACTGCACTTTCCACTCGTCGGTCTGAGTGTTGTTGATGACAAGAAACACAAACTCGGCAAAGTTGAAGACTATTCTGTCGAAATGGGTGGGTTTGTGATTCAGCAACTCAGTGTGCGCCGTCCTATTTTCAAGAGTCTCGGCGACAGCGAACTACTGATTCACCGTTCGCAGGTCATTCAGATCAACGACACGACTGTTACTGTCAAATCCGGCTCCAGTGAAGCCCAGGATCCTATCCCCCACGCCGTCAAAGCCTACGTTAACCCTTTTAGACGACCGGGCAGTGCCCAACCTGAAGCTATTCAATCTGACAATGAGTAGAGGCCGCCCCATGACCCTCCTCACGCAAAACCCCTTCCACGCCTAGAAATTCACGAATTAGCGATGTAATTTCTAGGGTTGCAGTCGCTTAAGGTTTGGCTTAGAGGAGGGTCTCGGGGCTGACCTATGAATCCCCTGCTAGCGCGCTCTTAATATCATCGTAGCTAAAGCCCTGGCGCGCTAGGTATTGCATGAGTTTTCGTTCGTCAGGATAGCGACTGCGTTTCTTCGCAATGATTTTCATGATTTCGTCGTCGTCGCTGCGGTCCGATTCACTCAAGAAGCGTTCGACAATTGACTGCTCGACGCCCTTGGCACGCAGTTCTGCCGTTAACTTACGTTTACTCGCGCCTTTCGTGAGACTGCGATTTTCTACCCAGTAACGCGCAAACTTTTCGTCATCGATGTAGCCCTTTTCGACCAAGCGATCAAACACTCGCACGGTCACTTCTGGACTGACGCCGGGTTTGTCGTACAATTCGCCGGTTCTCTTGCTACGCAGCTTGGTCGTGCGAGTTTTGCGGTACAGATAATCCCGCACTTCCTTGGCACTGTGCGGCCGCATCAAACAATACTCAAGTGTGCGAGCGTAGAGTTTGCCAAACTGGCTCTCTGTCTCCAGCTCAGTCAGTTCTTTATCGGTATATTCCTTGCCAATCTTCAGACCTAGATCGGCCACTTGAAAAATATCGAGCGAAAAGCGATACGTTCCGTCAACCATCACGTTGACGCGATTGCTGTTTTTCTGCTGAGCAGTAATCCCTGTTATTTTCATAGTTGCCTATGACTCGGGCTCACCTACGCCGCTTCTTCAATGACCTTAGCGCGGACTTTCTTTTCGATTTCTTCGAGAACTTTTGGATTTTCTTTGAGGTAGACTTTCACCGCTTCGCGACCTTGGCCAATCTTGCCGTCTTTGTAGTCAAACCAGGCACCAGATTTTCCGACTATACCGTGTTCCACGGCTAGGTCGAGCACGTCACCGGTCTTGGAAATACCTTCGTTGTACATAATGTCGAACTCGGCAATTCTAAATGGCGGCGCAATCTTATTCTTGACCACCTTCACCTTGGTGCGGTTGCCGACTATCTCTTCGCCAACTTTTATCTGACCCGTACGACGAATATCGATACGCACGGAAGCGTAAAACTTCAGGGCATTACCACCGGTTGTTGTTTCAGGATTGCCAAACATAACACCAATCTTCATACGAATCTGGTTGATGAAAATGACGGTGGTTTTGCTTTTGTTGATAATACCCGTCAGCTTGCGTAGTGCCTGACTCATCAGACGAGCCTGGAGTCCCATGTGGCTATCGCCCATGTCGCCATCAATTTCAGCTTGCGGCACGAGAGCAGCCACCGAGTCAACCACGACGAGGTCAACAGCGCTTGATCGGACCAGCGTCTCAGCGATCTCGAGCGCTTGCTCACCGTTGTCTGGCTGCGAAACAAGTAGGTTGTCGGTGTCGACACCGAGACGACGAGCGTAGGCAGGATCAAGTGCGTGTTCGGCATCGATAAAGGCTGCGGTGCCGCCGGCGCGTTGCACTTCGGCAATCGCGTGAAGTGTCAGCGTTGTTTTACCCGAACTCTCCGGCCCATAAATTTCGATGATGCGGCCTTTTGGATAGCCACCACCAAGCGCTAGGTCGACGCTAAGTGAGCCGCTGGAAATTAACTCTACATTGGCTCGTTGGGTGTCGCCAAGCCGACGGATTGAACCATCGCCAAATTGCTTTGTAATTTGATCCATTGCAAGACCAAGGGCTTTCAATTTGCCTTCATTGTCCGGATTAGTACGCGAAACTGCTGGTTTCTCTGCCTTTTTTGCCATATTTTCCCTCTCTTATCTTTGTTATTAGTATAACACGACGAAGTGAGGGTATGCGCAAGCTTGCTCGTCTATTGTTATGCTATAATCGTTAGTAATGAAACAGCGCGGATTTACAGTTATTGAGCTCTTGATTGTGACGGCTTTTTTGATCTTTGCGGGCGTTCTCTTCTTCGTCCAAAAGAACAATCTCGAGACCTCAGTTCGTGACGACGATCGTAAGACCGCCATCAACGCCATGTACTTTGCACTCGAAGAGGGCTTTTACAAACAAAACGGTTATTACCCGGCAGAAATAAACGAAAAGAATTTGCCTACGATTGACAGTTCCCTGTTTACCGATCCAAATGGCTTCAAACTCGGCCAAACAACTAAAAAAATTGGTGACACCGACATCCCCGTCCAGTCCGACTACCGCTATGAGCCGACCAACTGTGCCGACAGCAAATGCAAAAGCTACACCCTGCGGGCTGATCTCGAAGCCGAAGCCGACTACGTCAAGAAAAGTCGCACCAACTAGCTAGTTCATATCGTCGTCAACCGGACGACCATTTTTGAACGCTTCGATCGCGTTGTTGATTTTGCCGATCTGCTCTTTGGGCTGGCTCACGTACGGAAAACGGTAAGTGGTTTCATCACCCTCAGTTGAAAGCCGGATTGTGCCGTAATTAAACAGCGTCTGAATGAAACTTGTTTGGTTGAAACTGGCATCTTCAATGCTACCCAAGCTAACGGTTTGCTCGCGTTTTGAAAAAAGTGAATGCTGAATCTCCTGTACGACACTTTCGTTGGTCAGGAAAAATTTATTCTGAATATATATCCAGGTGGCGAAATAGCCAAAGATTGTCACTAGTAGTGCTAGCAAGATAGCGATGAGAATAACATCGCCTGCCGCCGGTGCGCCAGTTGGACTGACCGCAACCGTGTTTGAGTAGATTCCCGTCAGGCCAAAGATCAGAATGAGTGCGAGGACCGTGCTACCGATTGGGAAAATAAGGCCAATTGGGTGGCGTCGAACCGCCAAAATAACGTACTCGCCGTCGCTCAAGTTAAGCCCCGGGTATTTTTGTCGTGACTGAACAGTCTTTTGCTCGAGTTCATCACTAATAGGTAGCTGGCTGGGCTGCATTGGTCGCGTGACCTGGCGGATACTGGGCTCGTTGGCGTACTGCACCCGAGTTCGTGGATCGAAATTGTAGCCAGGTTGTGTTTCTGGTGCAGCACTAACATGTGAAGGCTGCTCACTCTTTAGTGGCGCTGGTTGCACTGGTGGTTGCGCATACAGCGGCCGACCTTCGGTATCGTAGGCAACGGGAGCAATGCTAGTGTCAGTGGGTTGGTCGTTGTCCATATAATTCCTATTATACCAACTTCTGTTGGTCATCCTCCACAACTGGTTTGCCAAGATGTTTGTAGGCGCGGGCGGTCACGCGTCGTCCCCGTGGGGTGCGCTCAATAAAGCCAATCTGCAGTAGGTATGGTTCGTAAAAATCTTCGATCGTCGTCATTTCGTCGCCAGTCAACGCGGCAATTGTGTTGAGCCCAACAGGATTATTACCATAGGCGTCAATGATGCTTGTCAGTAGGTTACGGTCGGCCGCATCCAGGCCAAGTTCGTCGATCTCTAGCATTTCCAGCGCTTTGGTGGTTGTAACCATATCGATGATGCCGTCGCCGTTGACGTCAGCGTAGTCACGGACTCGTTTCAAAAGTCTGTTAGCGATGCGCGGCGTTAGTCGCGCACGGGTGGAGAGTAAATCAGCCGAGACTGGATGAATATCGGTCTCCAAAATCCTGGCTGCTCGCATCACAATCTGAGCAATTTCATCAGGGGTGTAGAATTCAAGACGATGAACGTGCCCAAAACGATCACGCAGTGGGGCTGCCAGACTTCCGGTGCGAGTCGTCGCACCAATCACTGTGAACTTTGGTAGATCAAGTCGCACACTGCGAGCAGCCGGGCCTTTGCCAATTACAATATCGAGTTTGAAATCTTCCATGGCGCTATAAAGCACCTCTTCGACCGTGCGGCTTAGCCGGTGAATCTCGTCGATGAAAAGGATGTCGCCATCGGCTAGATTTGTCAGAATACTAGCCAGATCACCCGCCCGCTCGATAGCCGGACCAGCCGTCACGCGGATATGAGTACCCATTTCGTTGGCGATGACACTTGCCATAGTCGTCTTACCTAGCCCAGGAGGACCATAAAGCAGCACATGGTCGATCGGTTCGCCACGCTTCTTGGCTGCATCAATTGCCAGTTTAATATTCTTTTTCAATCTTGCCTGACCTATGTAATCATCAAAGGTCTGCGGCCTTAGCGTCACTTCAATCAACTGCTCGTTAGTATCATCATCGTCAGAAATACTAGTATTTACAATTCGTTCTACTGCCATGGGTCTAGTATAGCATTTGACCAGGCTCTATCACTTTATGTACACTGATGATATGTCAAAAAGCAAAAGCGGTTTTACTATAGTAGAACTTTTAATGGTAATCGTTGTGATCGGCATATTGGCAGCTATTACAGTCGTGGCTTATACCGGCATTCAGCAGAGAGGAAGAGACGCTCAGCGCAAGAGTGATATTGCCTCAATAGTAAAAGCTCTTGAGCTTTATTACGCCGATAACGGAAGCTACCCTTCCTCTGGTGGGTCAACCTCAGTCAACTCTTCGTGGAGTTCAAGTGCAGATACCAGTTGGACATCATTTAAAAATTACCTGACGAATTACGCAAAAAATATTCCGTCAGATACATTTGGTACCGCCGGTAACTCAGCCGTAGGTGGAAATGGATATAGTTATGATTATTTTATGAATTCAGGTTATTGTGGAACCGCTTCGGGCCAAGGATATATTTTGGTGTATCATCTCCAGTCTACATCTCAGGAAAATAAATTACTCGGTAATTGCTCCACGAACCCCGTTGGACCCTATTCAGGCTTAAGTAACTATAGAGTGATGAAATAAAGTTAACCTTTCAGAGCCTGCGTCACACGCTCGGCAGTGGATAATTCCATAGATACTCCCTCAAGTGCCCGCGTGGCATCAGCCAAATTGTACCCAAGCGCCATTAGTGCTTCGAGAGCTTCATCGGCGTGATCAATCGCTTGCGATAGCCCAGTCAACCCAACGTTGGTGCGGATTGGCAAGCCGACTTTGTCAGTGAGATCCACCACGACGCGCTCAGCGATACGCTTGCCGACACCCGCTGCTCGAGTGATAAACGCAGCATCACCGTTAGCAATAGCATTGCGAACTGTTTCGCTATCAGCTAGCGACAGAATCGATAGTGCCGCTTTTGGCCCAACACCCTGAACGGTGATCAGCATTTCAAATAACTTCTTGGCCGCCAGGCTAGAGAAACCAAATAACTCCTGGGACTGCTCGCGGATATGGTGGTGGGTGTAGAGCTTGATCGGCTCACTCAGTAGCGCCTTTTCGTAATCACCCAGCGCAACTGCCACTTCATAGCCCACGCCATGAACATCGACAATTATTGCCCCGTTGAATTTTTCGGCCACTACTCCAGAAACATGCGCGATCATATATCTATTATTATAGCAGGCTTAGCATAAAGACCGAGATTGTCGATAGTTATGGCGTAGGGGTGACTGGAACCGTAGGCGTTGTCGTGTCAGTATTATCTGGCGTGGTCGTCGTAGTATCAGTCGTCGATGGTGTGGTAGCGGGAGTGGTTGGCTGAGTCGGCGTTGTCGTTTGCTCTTCTTCGGGTTGCTTCACGGCTGGAGTCTTCGAGGAACTTTCACAGGTGCTGGCCGGGATGGCACTCGCTAGGAAGAAGTCGGTCAACGAGCCAACCGTTGTACACACCGTGGCTTTCGTAACACCGGCAGGTTGCACGAATGCTGGCTCGGAAGTACCGATCGCCGCTTTCATAATAGCTCGCCAGATCGGCCCCGCCATGTCCGCACCACCGCTATTCATGATCGTATTGTCATTGTTGCCGACCCACACACCGACGGCGATCTGTGGTGTATAGCCGACCGTCCAGGCATCACGCGAGTCGTCGGTTGTTCCGGTCTTTACCGCCACGTTTTTCAGTTTGTAGTCAGTCCCGTAAACAGACAGCGCACTGCCAAAGAAGCTACTTCGCATAGAAGTGTCGGACAAGATGTCCGAGATAAGAAACGCACCTTCGGGGCTAATCGCGCGGGATAATTTCTCGTCTGCTGTAAAGATTGTTTTATCAAACTTATCCTGGATAGACACGACGCTGGTAAGTGGGTGGTGTTCACCCGCGTTGCCAAAAGTAGCGTAGGCATTTGTCATTTCGGTCAGCGGGATCTCACCAGCACCCAGAGCCAGCGACAAGCCATATTTACTGGCGCTGCCGAGACTAGTAATGCCGAGATCCTTGGCTTGTTCAATCGCACTACTAATGCCGACGCGCTGCATTACCTTCACAGCTGGAATATTGAGTGACCAGTTGAGGGCTTTTCGAACCGTCACATTGCCGTAAAATCGGTGCGTGGCATTCTGCGGCTCGTAGCCATTGAAGTCGGTTTTTTCATCTTTCAGAACGGTCGCTGGTGTGATGTCACCGTCAGCCAGAGCCTTCGAATAGTAGATCGGCTTAAAGCTCGAGCCTGGCTGTCTGGGACTGGTGGCCATATTTACTTTTCCGAATTGCTCGTTATTGTAGTCGGCACTTCCCACGAGAGCGCGGATCTCGCCAGTGGTTGGGTCGATGGCGACCACGCTGGCGTTGGAGCCGCCGTTGGCTTGAATGTGAGCAATGTTACTATTTACACCGGCGATTGCCGTATTCTGAACATTCAGATCGAGGCTGGTGGTGACTTGGTATCCCGAACGTTTCACCGTTTCCTCACCATACTTTTCGTACAATTCTTTGAGCACCATTTCGGTGAAATGCGGCGCCGCATTGTCGATACCCTGCGCCGGCTGGTAGGCGAGCTCCTCTTGGACGGCGGCGTCTTTTTGAACCTGGGTGATATAACCATTATTCACCATGCGCGTCAGGACGGTGTTTTGCCGCTGTTTCGCGTACTGCATGCTGCCACCGATCGGCGAGTAGGCGCTCGGTGCTGGTAGCACCCCGATTAGCATACTCGACTCGGCCAAGTTAAGCTCACTGGCTCTCTTTCCAAAATAATTCTCAGCAGCTTCTTCGATGCCGAATGAGTTATTGCCAAAATAAGCCGAGTTCAGATACATCGCCAGGATCTCGTCTTTGGAATACCGTTGTTCAATCGCAGTAGCGATCGTCAGTTCTTGGTATTTACGCAGGAAGTTTTTGTTGGTCGAGAGCAGGGTTGTTTTTGCCAGTTGTTGGGTCAGGGTCGAGCCGCCGTAGGCCGTGGCGTCTCCAGCTAGAATATTGCCGTATAGTGAGCCGGCAATACGGACCAATGAAAATCCGCCGTGCTCGTAGAAATCTTTGTCTTCTGCTGCCACCAGGGCATGCTCGGTATCGTCTGAGATTTGATCCAGTTTCACCAGTTCGCGGTGGCTGGCCGTGCCGAGCTCGTAAAAGGCCGTTCCGTTTTTATCCCTCAGGACAATTCCAGTATTATTTCGGTTCATCAGACGATCTTGGTCGGCGATGTCATTATAGTAGTAGGCGTAGGTAAGGACCGGGGTAATGATCAAGAAGGCAAACAGTGGGCCACCAAGAAAAAGGACCTTTTTCGGCTTTGACAGCTTCTTAAACCAACGCCAACGCCGCTTCACAGCCCAGCGGGCTCGTGCAATCGGTGATTTTCTTTTACTATATACTCCCTGACGGGCCATAATACCTATATTGTACCATAATTAACGGCTCATCAGGCTGTAGGTGATGGCGGTCGCCAGTGCATCGGCGCAGTCGTCGGGCTTTGGAACTTCCGTTAGCCCCAGGTGAATTCGCACCATTTCCTGGACCTGTTTCTTGTCGGCTTTGCCGTAACCTGTCAGTGTTTGTTTGATCTGCAGCGGCGTGTACTCCGCCAACAGTAGCTTACTCTTCTTCCCTGCCAGCATGGCCACGCCGCGGGCGTGCGACACGCTCATGGCCGTCGTCACATTGCGGGCAAAAAACAGCTTTTCAATCGACATAACCGTCGGGTTGGTTTCGGCAATGATATCCATCAGGCTGTCGTAGATTTCTTCCAGCCGTTCATCTAACGGCGTATGCGCCGGCGTCGTTATCACGCCAGCCGTCACCATCGTGGCTTTGCCCTTGACCACGTCCACCACGCCGAAGCCCAAGATGCCCGTGCCAGGATCGATACCAATTATTCTCATGTCACTAGTATACGTTACTCGTCATTTCTTAGATAAAGAGATTAGTGCTGGCTTCAAATCTTGAGCCAGTTTCTCTATTAACTTTCTATCTGCGGTCTTTGCGTGCACAAGTTTCTTAGCCATTGCAATTATTATATACCATACTTCATCACAGCCCCTAGTGGACGAGCTTAGAACTTTTTGATTACCGGCTACAGTGTGACTACTATTTCGACTTATCTTCCCTTTCTCCGTATTGATTTTCGAGTGATTTACGCAATTCGTTAACAAACTGATGTGCATACCAATCTTTTTGATGTCCATAGCGATCAACTTCTCGATGCATACGGTCGACTTGGTATCGGCACCATTCACTGTGTTTCATTTCACCTTCTCCAACCTCTGGGTATAAAAATGATAGTCCCCAAATCTCTTGTTCGTAGCTGTTTATTGGTATTGGCATATGCTGGAATTATAGCAGAATATGTGAATGATGTAGTCTTCTTTTTTCGGCTACTTGCCGAATATGCATTTGCGCAGTGAATGCTAAAATCGCGCTGTCGAAAAAAGATACATGCGTGGGCCTAGTGGACGTGTTCCCAAAAGGCTTCATCAACTTTTATACGTCTTAAAGATCTACACCAGGATTTGACACCTGGTCAGCTTGACAATCCTGGACTTGGGAGTATGCATCTTCGTATGAACCATCGTCGAGCGAGCCGAAAACATTATCGCTACAACTATTTAATTTCGAAATATTATCATTTGCGTCGTCAAGAGCCGCATCATACTCATTCAGACGGGTTTTATAATATTCGATGCTATTGCCACTTTCATCATTGGCTTCGTTCAAATATGAACTTGTTGTGGCAGAGTTGTCACTATGTGCCGACTGGTACCAACCAAATCCGAGGAATACAGCCAAAAGTGAGACACCGATCAACCACCCCTGCAGGTCATCTTTATTCATTTACTGCCTCGTCAACAACCTTTTCGTAGTAAGCCTCTTGAGCCGGAGCGTCGATGACTGTCTTAGTGCTATTTACCGGTACATTTCTCAATATTGGTGCGTTCCATTGAGCAACTCCACCGTGATGAGAACATGCCCCTCTGCCAGTAGCACAGGATGGAGAGTAAGTACCATCACTACATAATGTACAGTAACCAGTTATTTCTTCTCGATACGTTGTTTCTGTCTCGGCATGAGTCTTCTCCGCAACAGCGGGATGGTAGATATAAGTCTTGTAACTAGCCCCGTCTAATGTACAGCTGGCTGTTACAATTGTTCCGTCGCAGGTTGGTATAACTTTTTCTGGTTTTTTAGTCGTTCTAGAAGCTGCGTCCCTAGTCTGAATAGTGTCGAGTTTTGTAGGTTGTTGATTACCGCTTATACCTATAATGCCAAGTAAGAGTACACCGGTAGATATGACACCAACAACACGTCTATTCATATTGAACCGAATTATATAAGATTATGTAGGATAAATCAATATTAAGATCTATGAAGCATGAAGTATATCATTAGCCGTACTTGTAAGTAATAAATCCGTCTCTCCAATAATTGAAGCACTTTTTGCTAACTCGACAGCATCATCGTACTCGCCCCTTGCCCAATGCAAGAGTGATTGAGTCTCGTAGATAATTGAAGCCTCGCGAGGAATGGGATCGATGGACAGAAAGTCGTCAGATATAGAATTGAGGTAATTCTGTGACTTTTCAAGCAACGTATTTTCTATTTCTCCTTCTTTACATCCACGATCTAATTTAATCAAAATCGACTCTAGTCGCTCAGTCTTAGGTTTGAGTAGATCTATGGCTTTTGAATCAAGTGGAGATAAAGTAGCTTTTCCGTAATACCTGTCGCTCCATGTCCGATACTTGCTCATTTTAGTCAAACGTATAATTGCCATAACGAAACAGATAATTGGTATTATCCCACTCGCAGCAAAAAATGAAAGTAAACAAAGAAGAATCAACAAATTTCTCATTTGATTAGCTTCGGGGAGCTCTCCAATCTTCAAGCCAATGTATATAAATATAATTGCCAGTAGTGCTAGTAGTGCTAAAGCAAAGAGATCCCCTGTTATCAGGACAAATATGGAGTACAAGCCGATTATTATCCCGATAGCTATAGGCCATGCTGTAATAGATTTGAAGCTACGAAGTAGTTCTGCCTCACTTTTTATTTGGGTTAATCCTTCCGGATCGGCATTGATAGGCATTATCTTCTCGAACATAATTTTAAGATTTATATCCAAAAGAATTTACAAATTTATTGAAATCATCTTCTGATGCGCCTACACTCAAGAATATGTATAAATCATTGCCCTTTAAGAAAAGGAGCTCGTATTCTGTATACGGTGGATCATTCTCTGGAACGGAGATAGTCCCTCTGAGAGCAGTATAACCATTAAATGTAAGGTAGCTACTGGAAGTTAGCGTCGCGCCTTCAGTATTTTGAACTGATCCATTTAAAGCGCCCTCTAGTCTAGCGTTGATATCCGACATGATAAATTGAGATGGATAGCTCACTACCTGTACCGTATAGTATGAGTCTCCCAGATCTTTCTCGTAAGTGGTAGTAGGAACATCTATACCTTGAACGGAGATACTAGAATCGCTTGCGGTTGGGAGGCCGGGGAATGATATTTTAAATGCAAATTTCGTTGAATTAAATTCTTTCCAACTTGTACTACCAGTTATATTGTCCGTAGGAGTCCCCGATCCTTGAAGAGTACTAACGACACCCCTAATTACGCCGTAAGCAAATAACGCAGCTAAAACGCCAACTATAGTTATTAAAACCTTATAACTTTTTGTTTGAGTTGTTGACGAGGGCTTGTTTTCAGCTGATTTAGACATGTACCTTTGTCCTTGCTTATATATGCCTGAAGTATACCACACCCAAGATGTCAGTCTAAGATAATTTATGGAGGAGCAAATGGAATCGAACTTATTCGATATCAGCAACGATGTCAGCGTTTGTGTGGACGTTGACCACATCATCGAGATCATCCAGTGCATCGAGTATCTTCATGACTTTTCTGGCAGTCTCTTCATCACTAATTTCAATAGAGTTATTGGGCACATACTGTAGCTCGGCGTCCTGGACTTCCAGCCCAGCATCCACTAGTGCCGTCCGAACTTTTGCTAGCTCCTTTTGCTCAGTGTAAACGACCATCTCGCCATCTTCTTCGATAGCGTCTTCTGCCCCAGCATCCAGAATAGTCAGCAGCGCATCTTCGCCACTTGCTGCTACCCGAATGACACCTTTGCGCGTAAATTGAAACATCACGCTACCGGCATCGGCCACGCGACCACCGTTTTTGGTCAGAGCATTTTTTACTTCAGGAAAAGTCCGGTTTTTGTTGTCGGTTGCGGTTTCGATAATAATCCCGACGCCACCTGGCCCCATCGCCTCGTAGGCTGTTTCTTCCAGTACTGCAGCATTTTTATCACTGGCGCGATCAATCGCGCGCTGCACATTGGCATTTGGCATGTTGGCCGCCTTGGCTTTTTCGATCGCCATGGCAAGTGCCGAGTTCATCGTCGGGTCAGTGCCGCTACGCGCCGCGATCGCTATTTGATTGCCAATTTTCGTAAAGACAGCACCGCGCTTCGCGTCATTTGCGCCTTTATCACGTTTAATTTTAGACCATTTACTGTGTCCGGACATTGGGAGACTCCGTATTATTCGGTATTAACTAACCCTATTATAACAGATGTGGGATTGATTTTATATCACACAGAAATGACGATTACTATTCGACAAGGTTGCTATCACGCAGGTTGAAGTTCGTTTTGCGCCACATATACAGACATGCGGCAGTGATAATGCTATACATTACAGCCACGTGCCACCACGATATTGTCAGATCCGTTTGTGCCCAGCTGAGGCTCGCCAGGTATTCAGCAACTTTAGTCATGTACTCAAGCAGCCACGAAGCCGGTATGCCAATCGCAGTCGCTAAACCTGGCAGAATTATAGCGCCGATGCCAGCAATGAAGGTAAGCAGCATTGCCAGTGGGACCAGCGGCAATACTAGGATATTTGCGAGGATCGCAACATTGCTGAACTGGCCAAACGCCAGCACCAAAATCGGAAACGTCACCAGCTGCGCCGCCGTTGTCTCACCAAGTATCTGACGGATGGTGCCTGGTTTTTTATCGCCAAAGAAATAGCGCTGCGCCAGTGGCGCGACGATCATCACTCCCGCAAAGGCTGCAAAACTTAGCTGCCACCCAAGATCAGTCCAGCCAAGACTCGGGTTCACAAGCAGCGTGATAGCAGCGGCGAAAAGTAGCAGCACGATGGGGTGGAATTTGCGTCCGTAATACCAGGCTAATAAGCTTAGTCCAGCGACAAGCCCGGCCCGGCTCATACTGGGACTAAGGCCAGTAATGGCGACAAAGCTGACGATCATCGTGCCCGCGCTCAGCGCCGATAAGTACTTCGATACTTTTTCGAAGCTGCGCCGAGCAAAGCGTACTAGGATCGTCAGGTTATAGCCACTCGCCACAACGATGTGGGTTAATCCTGCAATGCGCAGCGCGTCATCAAGCTCTGGCGGCAAGGCGCGGCGCTGGCCAACCAAATAGCCAATTCCCAAACTTGCTTGTGGATCGGGAATGGCTGCACGAATGGCGTCTGCGAACCAGTCGCGAACCTGCCGAGCAATATCACCTGGCTCGGGTCGCTGAACTTTGATGACGCGCGCCTGATACATCACGGCCGGAAATGTACCAAACCCATCTGCCAACTTGCCCTGCAGCTCCATTTCATCACCTCGCTTTATATCCGCCTTGGACTTCGTTGTCACATACATACTTCCCGGCAGTGTATGGTTCCCGATACCGAGACTATGTAGGCGTACCACCGATTCGCTCCGGCTATTTAAATCGACATCTTCACCCACCTTGCCCTTTATCGTCAACGTTTGACCGACCAATCGTTCATAGATAGTCAGTTTTACTTGATCAACCGAGCCGCGCCATAGTCCAATGAATACGCCAGCGCTGATCACAACAGGAATGAAAATAAAATAAGAGCGCCAACTAGCGACGGCTGTTAGGGCTATCCCTAGCATGAGCCAAGCGTATGAGTAGAACAGACTCGCGGAAACATATTGAACACTGATCACGCCAATGACCACCCCAAGACACAGTGCCGCGATCATCCACGAAATGTGAATTTTCTTACGGAGGTGCAGGCCGTGCATAAAATTAGTATACCAAGAAAAAACACCCACAGATGTGAGTGCTTTTTCTTGGAGGGCCCAGTGAGACTTGGTCACGTCCCGCGACCCCGCAAGTTCACGACTGACGATTAATCGTCATCGGAACATTGCTCTCAAACTGCCACCGGCAGTTTTCGCCCACTCCACCCCACGGGTGCCCTGGATTCAAGCCCAATAATCACTGCCATAGAAAAACGCCTACACGAGGTAGGCGTTTTTCTATGGAGGGCCCAGTGAGACTTGAACCCACGACACCCTGCTTAAAAGGCAGGTGCTCTAACCAGCTGAGCTATGGGCCCATATTGTATGTGTATGAATGAAAGGTACTGCTCATCGAAAGCATCTCGTGTTCTACAGGTTAGAGCACGGTGCTTATTATGTATTTATCGGCGACAAGTCGCCTAGGGCAGCTGAGCTATGGGCCCATACATTGTCAATATATCGGACAGTAGTCGATGACCGTGAGTCCGAACTATGAACTATACAAAGATATCATTTTACAGGGGTATCTGTCAATGTTTCGAACGATACCCTGGAGTCTTAGTAAACAAGATGTCCGCCAACGCTGCGATCAGTCCGGCGGTCACCAGGTAGACTCGGTTTTGAAAGAACCAATCATACACTTGTTTGCTCTCACCCTGAAGCACCAGTCCGGACCCAAGTGGTTCGATCAGTAGCGCCACGGCCAGTACGGCGAACAGCAAGGCGCCGATGACCTGCTCGCTCTTTTTGTGATATGTCGGCCCGCTAGTCAGCAAAAGCACGGCTGGCAACAGTACCAAGACCACAGCCACAACAGTCGCCAGCGGCGGCACGGCAATATCGATGCCAGTACTCTTCACCAGCGGAGTTAACTGCTGCGCCCATAGGCTACTCAGCATTGCACCCGCCGCCAGAGCTAGCCCCAGCACGCCGAAACGGCGCTTGGTGATGTAGGCCAAACCAAAGAGCAGTAAAAGAGTGACGCCGTACACTATAGCAACGTTCATGCTATCAGTATAGCAAGTTTACGCGCCGACTTTGTCTTTTTTGTTGTTGCGCTTGGCGTTAATCTCAACGTATTCAATGATCTTGCTGGCAACATCACGACCAGTCACTTGCTCGACACCAAATCCAGGGCTAGCATTAACTTCAAGAATAAGCGGTCCACGTTTACTACGCATCATGTCGACACCAGCGATATTGAGCCCCATAGCCTTTGCGGCCTTAAGGGCCATTTTGCGTTCTTCCTCGGTGAGTTTAATGATTGTCCCCTCGCCACCCTTGTGGAGATTGGACCGGAAGTCGTCATTAAGACTTTGACGCTTCATACTCGCAACAACTCGCCCGCCTACGACGAAAGCACGAATGTCGGTCCCGGCTGACTCTTCAATATATTCTTGCAATAGAACGTTCGTACCGTCTTCGTTAGTCAGATAAAACGCCTGCAGTACAGACTTGGCGGCTTTTTTACTCTCAGCAAGCACTACGCCGTTGCCGTGTGTACCACGGGCTAGCTTAATAATCACAGGCGTGCCGCCAAGCTTGTCGATGAGGTCATCGATATCAGTTGAGTTACGCGACACGACTGTTTTTGGGATACCCACACCAGCCTTGGCAAGCAACTGAAGACTACGCAACTTATCGCGTGAACGGTTGATCGCAATTGAGCTTGAAACGGTGTAGACACCCTGCATCTCCAGTTGACGAACAATGGCCGTGCCGTAACGAGTCATGTTAGACGCAATGCGAGGAATAATGGCATCAAAAGTGCCCAGATCTTCACCCCGATAGCTAACGATCGGGTTATTTTGCTCAATTGTCGCATAACATTCACGATACTTAATAACCTTCACCTCGTGGCCGCGACTGCGCGCCACTTCCTTGAGACGTCTCGTAGAATAGTTGCCTGGTCCGTTTGAAAGAATAGCTATCTTCATATGCCTCCTAGTTTATGTCTTTCCCGTAGTATTTTTTGTAGAAATTATACGGGTTCTCTTGCAACTCTTTGTTGAGTAAACCATTCTCTATTGTAAAGATTTTCGAGACATCTTTATAGTGCGCTTTTGATACATCTACAACAAACTTTCCACTCAATGTACGCCGACCTATAAGAACAGGAAACTTGTTGCGGGATCTATCAGACAAGTTCAATGTTGCCCTGACACGCTTGCCGTCAACTCGAAAACTAAATTCTACTTTGTAGCGAATCTGTTCATGTCCAGTGGCACTACGAACAACAGCGACCTTATAGGTAGCTGTTTCAATAACTTTACCCGTGTAGAAGGGCGAGTCGACGTCAAATAACTGAAAGGAAAGTACTCCATTCTGGTCGACCTTAATATGACTAGCCCAGACTGATGAGCTGTCAGCACCTGTGTCAACTTTTGCAGGCACACTATCTGCATGACCGACGAAGTCGACGGCTGCATTGCGCCCAATAATTGGTAGGTCATTCTGTTGTGTTGTCATATTGTATCGTCTTTACTTTATTATAAGCTTCAATTTGCACTTTGATGTAGATTATACCATTTATTCGCAATATTTGCAATACTTTACTCATTGACAAAGATTTCCCTACCACGGATACTCAGACACATGAATTCATATATCTTCATCGTCGGAAAGTCAGATTCTCTTGGTGCAAGCGCAGAGAGTATTCGTCGGCTCGGCTATAAGGTTGGTATTTTTCAGGATAAAAATACTAATCTCAAACAGCCAGATATATTCGACAGGATTATCCTTGTCGATTTCACAAATTTAGAGAAGGAAATCCGCACTTTTTCATTCGAAGATAGCCCTGTCGCCGGTCTCTTATGTACATATGAGAACTATATTGTGGCGAAATCACAAATAGGGCTATACTTGAACTTACCCGTGGCCAGCGTTCAGTCAGCGGAGATGTCAACGGACAAATATCTCATGCGCCAAGCATTCATGAAAGCAAATACTTCGATAACTCCGCGTTTTGCCCGTGTTACAACAGCGGATGAGGCGTTGGCATTCGCTACAACTACATCCTTCCCTCTTATACTCAAGCCGGCAAATCTCGTAAAAAGCTTGTTAGTCCTTCGCTGTAATGACCGGGCGGAATTACTCGAAAACTTTGCCTATGCTCAAACGACTATTGCTGAACTTTATCGAAAATATAATGTACATAGCCGTGAGCCACAACTCGTTCTCGAGGAGTTCATCAACGGTAAAATCTGTTCTGTGGAGGCTTTTGTTGATCATGATGGTAAAGCGCACTTCTGTGAAGGCATCGTCTCGCTCACAACAGCACAGGAGCACGGCGCTGATGATAACTATTTATATAGTCGACGACTGCCGCTTGAGCTTGATGCAGCACTGAAAGACAAGCTATTTGAGGTGTCGGCGATAGGCGTCAAAGCGCTTGATATGAGATCGACAGCTGCGCACATTGAGCTGATATACGATGAAAATAGCGTGAAGATCGTTGAAATTGGTGCTCGTATTGGTGGTTATCGACCACGAATGTACAGCTATAGCTACGGTATAGATATGATCGAACAGGAAGTACGCCTAGCAATCGGACAATTACCAAAACTTTCTGGTACATTTGAGAATTTTTCAGCCGTGTACGAACTTTTTCCAACACGCGAAGGTATGTTTTCGTCAATCGGCGGCCACATTAATCAGGAAGAGTACGCATACTATAATGTAAAGCCAAAACCTGGCCAAACGATTGGACCAGCCAAGCAAGGCTATAAGGCATCAGCCGTGGTCATCGTTACACATCACAATAGACAGAGATTCGACGAATTGTGTCAGCAAGTTGACACACTGACGGTTGAGGTCGCATCGTGAACATTGCCCATTTACTACCTCACTCTGCACAATTCCCGCTCAAGAAGCATAATGGTCGCTATGAATGGGTACTTCGCCTGGCGAAGTTACAGGCAACCGCGGGGCATACTGTGTCAATCTATGCAGCACCTGATTCGCATGATGATAGCCTCATACAATGGCGCTCGATTGAAAGCCAGAGCGCTGATAAAATAACAAATAACGTCGCGCTCATGAGTAGTGCATTGGGAAATTCTGAGCATGATATATACCATAGTCATTTTGACTCATTGCACTTTGGTCTCGCCCATCTCACATCGAAGCCGATCGTCGTTACGCAACATTGGTTTCCAACCGATATTATTGCTCAGGCTGCGCGCACAGGGCAAATAGCCAATATCTATACCGTTCCCGTTACTCATTTCATGGAAGATGAGGATGCACGACTAGGCATCCCAACTGTTAAGATGCTTTACGAGGGGGTTGATCTATCTTTGTTCAAGCCTAGCACGATGCCTCGGAGTGATCGATTGATTTTTGTAGGCCGCATCAGCCCAAATAAAGGAGTGCGAGAAGCGGTGCGACTAGCCCGAAGGACGGGTCAGGCCTTGGATATCGTGGGGAAGGTCAACGATGCTGATATGGCCTACTGGGAAGAGATTCTTCCGCTTGTCGATGGAGACAAAATTAAATATCTAGGCACAAAATCTCAAACGGAAGTTGCTCAGTTATTTGCCAGTGCAAAGGCGTTCCTCTTTCCTAGCCAGGAGCCAGAAGCATTTGGGCAAGTCACCATCGAAGCACAAGCATGCGGAACACCTGTCATTATCAGTGATGTAGGTGCCTCAAAGGAGTTAGTCCAACAAGGTATGACTGGATTTGTCTGTAAGACGGAAGAAGAGTACCTAGAAGCTCTCAACAGCGTTACTGCAATTGATTCAAGCACCTGTCGATCATTTGCAAAACAATTCGATATTGGTGTTATGGTAAGGGAATATGAAAACCTTTACAAAAACATTTTATCACTATAGGTTTGATGTCTTATTTACAAGTGGCAGGGTTTCTAACTAGAAAAGACTTCGTTTCTTCGTACTACCAAATTGTTCAAGCAGCTCTTTTTGCTTCTTGGTGAGTTTTGTCGGGATATCGACAATAATACTGACGATGTGGGCGCCGCGTTTGTCGGCGCGCAGATGCGGCACGCCGTGGCCGGAGAGCTTAAAGTCAGTACCACTCTGTGTACCAGCAGGGATTTTCATACGGACGGTGCCATCAACCGTTTCCACGTCAATCTCGGTACCAAGCGCAGCGTCGATCATGCCGATATGCTCTTCAGATAAGATAAGGTCGCCTTCGCGCGTGAATTTCTTGTGTGCTTTGACGCGAATATGAACGTAGAGGTCGCCGCGGGCGCCTCCACCGATAGCTTCGCCGCGATCTTTCAAACGAATCGTCGAGCCATCGTCGATGCCGGCCGGTACTTTGAGGGTAATTGATTGCTTGCGGCGCTCGGTACCTTTCCCATGACACACCGTACAGACTTTTTCGGGCACTTTGCCTTTGCCGTTACAGGTCTCACAGGTCACTGCTTGCTGGATAGCACCAAACATCGTGTTCATCACCCGAGTTTGCTGCCCAGCGCCCTTACAGGTGTCGCAGACCTTCATGCTGTAGCCTGGCTCGACCGTCGTACCCTTACAATGCGTACACTCGTCGTCCATATCGAGACTGATGGTCTCCTCGACGCCAAAGATTGCTTCTTCAAAGGTCAATTGGATGCGAGCTTCCACGTCGCGGCCACGACGTGGACCTTGCGAGCGCTGCTGACCGCCACCAAAGAACTGGCCGAAGATATCGCCGAGGCCACCATCACCGCCAAAGTCGAAGTGGACATTCTGACCACCAAAACCTTCAAATGGATTACTGCCCGCGTAGCCACCGCCCGACGCGCCGCCGACGCCAGCATGACCGAATTGGTCATAGCGCTGGCGTTTCTGCTGATCTTTGAGCACTTCGTAGGCTTCGTTGATCTCTTTAAACTTGGTCTCATCACCACCCTCTTTGTCTGGGTGATGCTGCACGGCAGCCTTACGAAACGCCTTCTTGATCTCGTCGGCGGAGGCGCCTTTTGAAACACCTAAAACTTCGTAATAATCTCGCTTGCTCATTGTATCTATAATATAAAACTAGCACTCTTATGTAAAGAGTGCTAGCGGTGTCGGATTTATTGTTTTACTTTTTTCCTTTATCTTCGTCGACGACTTCACCTTCTACAGGTTCGTCTTTTGTTTCTTCACCCTCAGAAGCAGGTGCGTCTTCCTTGGCAGATTCGTACATCTTGGCGCCGATTGGCATGATGGCGTCGTTTAGCGCTTTAGTAGCAGCTTCGAGCTCGTCTTTATCATCGCTATCCTTGTGCTTCTTGGCTTCTTCGACAGCGTCTTTGATGACTTTCACGTCTTCTTCGGAGATCTTGTCCTTGAACTCATCGGGCATCTTTTCGGCTTGGTAGATAGTGTTTTCCAGGGTGTTACGAGTATCGACGGCTTCACGCTTTTTCTTGTCTTCGTCGGCGTGAGCCTCGGCTTCTTTTTGAGCTTTTTCGATATCTTCTTTGCTCATATTGCCGCTGTCTTGAATAGTAACGGAATTTTCCTTACCCGTTCCCTTATCTTTCGCGGTCACGTTCAAAATACCATTAGCGTCCAGGCTGAAGGTAACTTCGATCTGTGGCACACCACGAGGGGCTGGGGCAATGCCATCGAGGATAAAGCGACCGAGCGATTTGTTGTCGGCGCTCATCTCGCGCTCACCTTGCAGTACGTGGATTTCCACTTGTGGCTGGTTGTCAGCAGCAGTACTGAAGGTTTCGGATTTACTGGTAGGAATCGTGCTGTTACGCTCGATGAGCTTGGTGGTCACGCCACCCATGGTCTCGATACCGAGTGATAGCGGTGTGACGTCCAGTAGTAGGACGTCTTTGACGTCACCAGCCAGGACACCACCCTGAATAGCCGCACCGATGGCGACGACTTCATCAGGATTCACTCCCTTCAGAGGATCTTTACCAAAGATGGCTTTTACTTTTTCAACCACGGCTGGCATACGGGTCATACCACCAACCAGGACGATCTCGTCGATGTCCTTTGCCGTCAAGCCGGCGTCTTTCAAGGCTTTTTCGACTGGTCCAGCCACGCCGTCGATCAAGTCTTTCACTAGGTCTTCTAGCTTGCTTCGGGTCAGTTTGTACTCAAAGTGCTTCGGACCATCGGCATCGGCCGTAATGAATGGCAGGTTAATTTCGTATTCTGGGGTGCTTGAAAGCTCTTTTTTGGCCTTTTCAGCTTCGTCTTTCAGGCGCTGCATGGCGGCTTTGTCGCTCTTCAGATCGACACCTTCTTCATTTTTAAAGACATCGATAAAATGGTTGACGATACGGTTGTCGAAGTCCTCTCCACCAAGGTGAGTATCGCCGTTGGTCGATTTCACTTCAAAGACACCGTCGCCCAGCTCAAGCACGGAAACGTCGAACGTACCACCACCGAGGTCGAAGACAGCGATTTTCTCGTCTTTTTTGCTCTCTAGACCGTAGGCCAGCGCAGCTGCGGTTGGCTCATTGATAATACGCTTTACCTCGAGACCAGCAATCTTGCCGGCGTCTTTGGTGGCTTGCCGCTGCGAGTCATCGAAGTACGCAGGAACGGTAATAACCGCTTCAGTGACTGGTTCGCCTAGGAAAGCTTCGGCGTCGGCCTTGATTTTCGAGAGGATCATAGCTGAGACTGCTTCTGGTGTGTAGTCAGCGTCTCCCATTTTTACTGCCACTCCATCGCCTTTTTTGACGATTTCGTATGGCATGATGTCGTGATCTTTCTGGACCTCTTTGTCGCCAAATTTACGCCCGATCAGGCGTTTTACACCATAGATGGTGTTTTTGGCGTTCGTGACACGCTGACGCTGAGCCACTTGGCCCACCAGGCGGTCACCTTTTTTGTTGATCGCGACGACACTTGGCGTAGTACGGTTACCCTCGGCGTTGGCAATAACCTCTGGCTTGCCAGCCACCATGTAGGCCACAGCACTGTTAGTGGTACCTAGATCGATTCCAATTATTTTACCCATATTATACTCTCCTTTTGTTTGAAAAATATCTAATTATCTCTACATATTTTAGCACTCTAGGTACTAGATTGCCAATACTCTCATTGTAATAAAACTGGCACTCTCATGTCAAGAGTGCTAATTATAGATTTGCAGGATCTGGTAGTGCGATAATACACAGCGTACCTGCAGTGGAGCTACTCGTAAAATTGGCGCTTGTCTGCTGATAGCCTCCTGTTACGGGAGCAAGCACAGGTCGCAGGGTGCAATCCTGATTTGCTCCTAGAAGCCAGTAGTAAAGCATGGGATAGAGGAGTTTTGGAGTGCCCGCAGGATCTAATGTTTCAGCAGAACGCACACTGATGCCAGCTACTGTTCCGTAACCAGTTCCGCTCTCAAGCTTGTCTCCAGGAAAAATAGGTAAACTGCCGAGCGTAGCATACGCAGTATTGATAGCCGCGAGTGGGTGCTTTACATTCCCGGAACTATGGCAATCGACATCTGCATTTGCGTCTAGATCAGTCGGGTATCCGTCGCTACCTAAGCAGGAATGACCACCGATCGTACCGGCGGGATATGCGCTATTCGTTGCCGTGTAGGCGATGATGCGTTTTTGCCATTCCTTCGCAGCGGTTATTCGTTGGCTATTCTTTGCCCGCTGCTGGATTCCGTTATATGCAACGATAGTAATCGCCGCCAAGATGCCAATGATGACAATGACAATAAGGAGTTCGACAATCGTAAAGCCTGTTTGTTTGTATCTTATTGTCACCTTAATTTACCTTTACGACATAGTTCATGCCATACGATGTGTCATATATTGTATTACAAGTTGCGTCCAAGTCGGTGGAGGTTTGAGGGAGGGTCTCAAGATGGGCATAATAGAACGTTCCTAGTCCACAGCTACCCTTCATGTATGCATAGCATGTTAGGCCAGCACAGCTTGAGAGACCCCCGGGGTCAACCAGTGCTTTTGACAAATACCCGCCGTTAATGAGGCACGTGTCGATGGATAGAGATGGTCCCGCGCCATCGTAATCAGCTGGCAGCCACCCATTACCAGAAGAGCCGCAGTTTAACTCTGCATAATCACCTTTATCGACTGCATATAATTTTGTTGCCTTGGAAAGTTGCGCCAGATCTTGTTTGCGCACATTATCACGGGCACGAGATTGAACACCATTATACGCGACGATAGTAATCGCCGCTAAAATACCGATCACGACGATGACTATGAGAAGTTCAACGATAGTAAAACCGGGTTTGTATCTTCTCATCACGGGATTAGACCTCTCTCACTACTTTTAGGCATCCTAACTAACCCTCACTACGTAATTTATTCCAAATGACGTATCCCAGCTGACGCCACAAGCATTATCTGTGGCCGTCGAAGACTGAGGCTCACTCTCTAGATTTGCATACAGCCATGTACCCCCTGCACACACATATATCATGTAGGCACGACAGCCGTCATTGGCTGAACAACTTCGCGCACCACTCGGATCGATAAGTTCTCTAGCCAAATACCCACCCTCAATAAGGCAAGTGATGACCCTCTTCGGATACGTAGCCGTGCCATTGTCATAATTCAACCATCCCATCCCACCCCCATTGGAGCCAGACGCGCACCCAGTAGTGCTCGATGGATAGCCGCCTTTATCCACCCTGTACAACTCGAGTGCCTTGGCAATTTGCACCAAATCACTTTTCCGCTGAGCATCACGTCCGCGTTGCTGAATACCGTTATACGCAACGATAGTTATCGCCGCCAGTATGCCGATCACAACAATGACGATAAGGAGTTCGACGATAGTAAAACCTGTTTGTTTTGCCCACGGTTTCATGGGATTATTGTAACATAACTAACGTAAGCGTGATGCTACTGCACTACTGTTTGGTGACTTTCACCATGGCGTGCCGAATTGGTTGTCCGCCGAGCGTATAGCCGGCTTGGAGTTCCTCGGCAATGACTTCTTTGTCGCCTTCAGCGTCTTCATCAAATTGAATGGCTTCATGAAGCTCTGGATTGAAAGCGGAACCAGGCGTGGCCTCGATGCGCCTTAGATTGAGAGATTCGAGTGATTTTTCCAGATTCTTGACGAGACCAGCGATACCAAGTGCCCATTTGTTATCTTGAAACTCCTGGGGGGTGTGGCTAATCGCCCGCTCGATATTGTCGATGACGGGTAGTAGTTTGAGGACGGCAGCTGCTTGTCCGTGGGCATACGTCGCAGCTTTGTCGGCTTCGCTGCGCTTGCGATAATTTTCGAAGTCAGCCCGGGTACGCTGCAGATCCTGTGTTAGCTCACCTACTTGCTGCTCGAGTTCGAGTTGTTTTTTACTTTTTGCCACTCTACAATACCTCCTCTAGCATAGCGCCGGCGTGACGCACCAGACTCATGACCCGGCCATAGCTTTGGCGAGTCGGTCCGAGCACACCGATATAGCTTTTGTCTGAATAGGGTGAACGAAAACGACTAATGATCAACGTGGCGCCGCTGGTTTTACCAATGGGGTTCTCAGATCCGATAAAGACATTGAGCGGTTCGTTGGGGGCGGCTTCTCGTAGCCACGGCTCGAGATTGTCGAGTAGCCGGGCCACACCTTGAGCGTGATTGCCCTGCATAAATTCTGGCTGGGAAAATAGATTGCCGATGCCGTTGAGGTACAATTCGTCGCCAATGGTGGCGAGACCAAGATTTTGGGTAAGGTCGACGAGGCTGTCGACGGCACTTCGTATCGCACGGTCAGCTCGATTACCATGAGTGTTCACCCGTGCGTCAATCGCTCTCGCACTGCGATCGAGGAGTAAGGGCTCTAGCTCATGGGAGTCATTGAGCCGGTTCACATAGCATCGGTAGCCTTGGTCGGTTGGAATACGGCCGGCACTGGTGTGCGGCTGTGTAATGTAGCCGAGCTCTTCGAGCTTGACCATTTCGGCGCGAATCGTCGCACTTGAAACATTGAACAGCTTCGCCAAGGTGACGCTGCCGACTGGCACCGCGATTTCAGCATACTGTTCAATAATAGCGGCTAATATTTGGATTTGGCGCTCTGTCATAGCCTTATTATAGCAAATTTTGGCACTCATTCAACTCGAGTGCTAAATGTCGTGACGACGAATATCTTCGAGTAAGTCACGGGCGGCTAGCCTGGCCTCGTCGTCCTGGCGTACAAACGCGTTCGGGCGATGAGCGATGTCATCAACGGCACCGATCGCCCGTTCGAGGTCATCGTTAATGATGATATGGAAGTATGGCACGCTCAGGGCGTGTTCAAGCTCATCCACCGCAATCTTGGAGCGTGCTGGTAGCTCGCGCTCAAAATCTTCATCAGATGAATAGCGCGCCCGCAGCCGTTGACGCCACGACTGGTAGTCTGGAGGTACAACAAAGATTGCTCGCACTGCGTCACCCACCACTTCGCGAAAGGCGGCGATGCCATTGATATCAATGTCACCGAGCGCTATTTTGTTTTCAGCGTAGGCTTTTCTGAATTCCGCCATACTGGTTGCATAATAATTCTGGCCAAATTTATTGATCTCGATAAGTTCGTCATTCTCAAGCAGCGACGCCATCTCGGCTTCGCTGACAAAGTGATATTCACGGCCATTCTGCTCGAGAATGCCATTATTCTCACGCGGCGGCCGCGTCGTGTGAGTGATGATCGAGTGGTAGTCCGGGTTTTCTAGTAACCGCGCCTGAATGGTGTCTTTGCCAGCACCGGAGATACCGACGAGCAACGCAATGGTGGTGTCTTTAAGAAATTCGATGGATGATTGTGGCGGCGAGTAGGACGCGACTGACTGTTCTAAATTCATGCCTCATTTTACCATTGTTTAATACTAAACACTAAGTGGTGCGACGACGTGTTTTTTTGTACGATTTCGTGATGCCGAAACGTCGATCAAATAGATCACCGAGCCAAAAGCCGAGCGTCAGGGCAACGGCCAAAAGGTATAGTGGAATTGGCGTCTCGAACCACGAGATTCGAGTAATGCTGTCACGTAGGCCGCTGAAGAACGTTGTCGCCTCTCCATTCACCAAGATAGACGTCTGGACGAACGCCGCCCGACCGTCCTTATCTTTTAGTTTGAATGAAATATTGTATACGCCAGGATCACCGTACTGGAATGGTATTTCCTTAAAGCCTGATGACGGTAAGCTCAGTAGCGTATTGTCAGTTCCGTCGCCCCAATCAATATCGAGTGCATATGGCGATGATCCACCCCACACCAGAACGCCAATTGTATATTTCTTGTCTGGGCTAACTGAGCGTGGCATACATACCACGGCCACTCTCGCCGCACTATCTGGCGACACAACCGGTGCACTATATCCCTCACACGGCATCAGGAAGCTCGGCAACAGAGGATAAACGACCTGGTCGAGCTGGGCACCACCCGTGATCGTCACCATCACCGCAGGCGTGTCAGGCCCGGCTTGATTGAGCCCGTCGTAGTTCTTTGCCCTTAGCACATTGGCACCCGGTGTCAGCTGCACCTGCAAAACAAAAATGCCGGCCGACGTACAGGCTGTAGAGCCAACCGTAGAATTATTGCTAGAAATAACCACAAGTGTGTACGGCGCGCAGGTACCGCTTATTTGAAACGTCGGCTGGTAGGCCAACGTCGCACCATTGACCGGTGAGGTGATTGTTGCTCCAGTCGTCGGCGGGTGACCTTCGACGACAGCACTGACTGTTACGTCTTGGCTGATCGGTGGAAGCACCGCCTTCGTAATCTCTTGGCTGACATAAATAAACAGCCCGACGATTGCCAAGATGCAAGCGAGCGCGAGGTGTGAGGTATGCCGACGGTGTAGTAGCTTGCCTGTGTGTCGATGATGGACCAGCCGAAATGAACGCAGTTTCGAACGCGGACTAACCGCTAGCTCAACCTTCGTTGATCGACTGGCTTTACTTTTTCTTACGTTTTTTTGTTTTTTTAGCATTGGCTTGCTTTGCTTTGTTAATGATGTGTCTATTATACACTTTTATGAAGCGGCGAAGTACGTAGAATAGCGTGACGAGTAGCACCAGTGCCGCCAGGAGTGGTTTATAGGGAATCACCCAGAAATTAATCTGGCCAGTGATGGCTTGGCCTGTTGTACCATAACCAAGTGTTAGGTCGGCGCTGTAGCGTCCGATCATCCAGTCTTTATTTAGCTCACTTTCAAACCGCCGAATGCTGTTCGGCAGGACATTGGCGGCTTTTTCGTTGACTGGTAGCGACGCTACTAGGCCGCCGAACATGTCATGAATTTCTATCTTCCCGACCGGTTTGACGTGAACATTACCTTCGTTTTTCAGTCGTGACACCAGCGTGATGGGGCTATTCTCGAAAAAGCCATGTTGTTTACCGTCTTTTTCGGCGGTCAATGAGGCAAGCGACATTTTCTCTTGGATCACACCGTCAACTCGAATAAGTACCAGCAGACCAGTTCGCGCTGTCACCCCTACCCCAGTGTCGGCGAGTTCCGGGACCTTACCAGAGAACGTCACAACGCCGTAGTGGCCGCCCGGTTCGGCATTGGCCGGAATCGTCACTTGCACATCGAGCAAACGTGATTCCTGACCGCGTAGTCTAAATCGGCTCAGTGTACCGATCCAGCCACGAACCGATGCGCTAGCTGGCAAATCACTGTCGAGTAGTACTTGTGGCGACCCCGACTCGTCTTTGGCAGCAAAATCATGCACCGACGAGTCGTAAATAAGATCGCTACTGGTGACATTGAGAACCTTTAGTTTCAGTGTGTATGTTTTGCCACGCTCGCCGTTGAGCTCCACAAGAGCCGGACTAATTTGTAGCCCCTCGGCCGCATTGGGGTTGAAACTCTCGGCCGAGACAGTGCTATACATACCGACAATACACAGCAACACCGCAAGGATGAGACCGGCGGCGGCGAATCGATGGCCACCGATAAATCTAGAAGTTTGCTGTCGCAACATAGGTCAAGACTGTCGAGTAATTTCCTGGCGGCGTGACGCCATCGATGTTGGCGATGTAGCTGGTCGTGAAAGTATTGCTGTTAGTCGGAGCAGTTGCCGATGCCACCGTGTCACCGCTCACAAACTTGAATAAGTCGGCTGTGTTGTACCCAGCCGCTGGTACTCCAGAGCCGGAGCCAGATACAGCTGAGCCAACCGCGGGCGTGCTGTTACCCATGAGGTTGATACCAAACTGCTTGGCGTTAGTGCTCGAGGCTGTGGGTGAAGCAAGGGCCGTAATAGTGTTTGCGCCAGATGTCAGCGTGGTGCCCGCTACCGTGATTGAGTAGCCGTTAATGGCGTTGGTTGAGGCGGTCATGCTTGAGACCCCAGAGCCGGTGGCGCTCGTGGTGAGCGAGCCGAGCGGAACAGTCGCAGACGCCAATGTGAAAGTCAACGTCTCGTCGACACTAGCTGTGACAGTAATCTGCCCGGCGGTCGATGATGCGACCGTACCAGTATCAACAGCGGTCGTCCACGCAGCATCTGAATAAGTTGTCATACGCAAAAAGAATGTGGCATTGGTGGCACTTGGGTTGACGACACCCGAGAAGCTAACTGTTTGGCTGCCAGTTGGTGCAGCTACGTTACCCGATTTGCTCAAGCGAAGCGATCCGGCCGTGCCGGTGTTTACCGTCCAACCCGATGCATCACCGAGATTTGTCGGCTGGCTGGTGAGTGACGAACCGCTTGCCGAGAAACCAGCTGGCGTAGAACAAGCACCGCTAGCGGTGGTACAGGCCGCAAATTCCGCCGACTGGAGGACGGTAGCTGACGGAACAGTAAAAGCAAATGAGTAGGTGGTGTTGGCGCTCGCGACCGAGCTGCCAAGTGTTACCGAGCGTCCTGTGATTTGAGCCGCAGATACCACGGTTGGATAATAGACCATCAGTAGCGCGATGATGGTGAATCCGTAGACGATTCGCTGAAATAATGTTTTTTTTCTGTGTGCCATTAGGTTTTTGCATTTATCCTGTTAATGGTGTCGGTGGATCTGACACAATGTACTACATGTTATAATACCATAAGCGTGAAAAAAACAATATATACTCTAGGCCTTCTGGCGAGCCTCATCGTCGGGGTTATTGCGCCCGCAACGAGCTACGCTCAGCCCTACGGCACGGGCGTCTACGGCGAGAATGTCCCCTACGGCAGTGAGACAGCCCTCTCGATTGCCACCGATGGTAATGTTAGTATTCCTATCACCCCTACAACGAGCGGCGTCCTAGCGACTGGTAACAGCGTCGTTACCGTTACCTCAACCGACGTCAAAGGTTACAAACTATATATTCGTACTCTCAGCAGCACCGACATGAACAATCTCGGCGCACTCATCCCTGCCTCGGCCAACGGCTCACCGGCCGCTCTGGCCGTCAACACCTGGGGCTACAATACCGATGCATCCACCAATTTCGTCGGCCTAAGCCTCACTGATACTCTCATTCATTCGATCACAGCACCAATCGCTGGTGGCGATGTGACCACCGTCACCTACGGCGTCAAAGTTGACCTGGCTAAACCTGCCGGCAACTACACGGCCAATGTCGTCTACACCGCTGTCCCACAGACCAATTAGTGTTTACGTCGTAGGAGAATAACCAGCCCCACCGCGGACAATGCGACGAGTACACCGGCGATCGCTACAGGCGGCAGATAAAGCATCAGTCGTTTCTCGATTTTAGCTGGCGTGTCACCCAGCCCAATTCGATACACCACCTCATAGATGCCAGGCCACGACGGTACCGGGAGTGTGTCGGTCACTGCCCGCACCGTACCGGGGAGAACGAGCGCGTCACCCGCCGCGCTAGCCGCAACACCGCTGCCAATAAGATACTGGACGCGGACCTCGTAGCGGCTACGAAAGTGGGTCGTCCCCGTGTTTTGCAGAGCAGCGCTCCACTGACTACTGCCGCTTATTGCCCACGGTGATGATAATGATACCAACCGTCCAACACGTGACACATCACCAAGCACAGTTAGGTAAATAAGTGAGGCGACGCGTTGCCGAGACTTCACCCCTTCACTACTGGTAGCAGTGTCGGTACTGGCGAACAAGCTAATATAGCGGCCACCTGGCTCGGCCGTCAGTGGCACGCCCACAGCATAGGTGGCATTCTTGCTCTCGCCCGCCATTAAATCAATATCCTGCGGCACGAACGATACCCATTTTGCAACGTCCGACTCGGCACTAAAGGCATAATCATACCGCTGGTTTATCACACTGAATGCTTCAGCGCTCAAATGTATACTCATCGGCTTGTCAGTCAAATTCGACACACGCAAAATACCCTCATGCGACGTACCTGATGCCACGTCGAACTCACTGCGTAGTGGTGAGAATGTAAGGCCTTTTGATGAAATCGTTGTGTTGACAGGTGCAGCTTTTACATTGGGCGCCCACGGAGAGATTATAAGCGTGCACAACGCTAGAAAAAGACACACAAGTACCACGACACGGTGTCGATAGTTAGCGATATTGATTTTCATTGCCCGTCTTAGCTTTGGGTGACGGTTGTCTGGTACACGATACTGACCGAGCCTGACTTCGAGAATGGTCCGATCACAACGCGGTTAAACATCACGCTGGTACCGTTTACGTTTCCATTGAACAAACCTGCTTCACTCCAGTTAAAGTTTGCCACGCCCGTACCGAAAGTAGAAGTAATTGTAACCACCTGGCCAGTACGGGACGTGCCTGCATCTGCTGTTTGGAGTACCGCGCCAGCGGTAAGTTGAGTATCAGTAAGGGCTGCAGCACCACTACCGGTACCCACACCGACGGAAGTGATAGCTACAGCACTACTCAACCCAAACAAACGGTCAAGTGTCAGGTTTTTGCCCGTGGTGACGATCATGTTTTTATAGACGGGTGATTTGTACACTACTTTGTTTAATACTTTGCCGTTTTTGTCGCGTTTGACATCGCCTTCATACGCCGTAAATTGGTGAAGGCCGATCATATTTCCTGTTGTTTCTGTGATTTTCATAGTTGCTCCTTATTTTACTACACACCCACTTACGCTGTCCAGCTGACGAGTACCTCACCCCTCGCACCACCGCCACCCGTACGGGTACCGGTGAGCTGGCCACCGCCACCGCCACCGCCACCACCACGAATCTGTCCTGCACCACCCGCTGCAGTCGAGGCCGTACCACCGTTACCACCGCCAGCGACACCACCCGTACCGGCGGTACCCGTGGTGCCATTGCCACCAGCATTGGCGTCACCCGAGCCACCACCACCGCCACCACCGGCCTGCAGAAGAGCACCAGCTCCACCGTTACCACCAGAGAATTTGACATCACCAATGCCAGCAGAGGCCTGACCGCCAGGCCGAGTGCTTGTGCCAGCTGTGACACCAGCCGAGCCACCCTTGGCGAGGATTGTTGCTGCCGAATTAAACCACGAGTCCTTGCCCGCCACTAAGTTCGCTACCGCAGCTCCGACGGTCACCGTGTAGATAGTAGACGGCACAACTGTAAGAACGGAACGGGAGTAGGCACCACCACCACCACCGGAACCACCGGTAGTGTTACCGTTGCCGCCACCGCCACCGCCACCCCAACACTCCACCGTAACCGATGTAATGCCAAGTGGAGCTTCCCAAGTATCCGTTGCGGTGAATACCACCTCCATTGTCTGGGCTTCAGTCGGTGCGGCGTTCGACTCGGTAGCATTGTAGTTGATGACTGAGCTACTGGCATCGGTTGGAGTTGGATTCGACTCGGCAGAGGCCACGTTGGCGGTTAGACTATTCGTTTCGGTCTGGACAGGGTTGGTTTCGGTAGCGAAATAATTAAAAGCAAAGTCAGACGTTTCGGTCTGAACGGGGTTGGTTTCAGTAAAGCCAAGTAGTTTAAAGATGCTCGCTTCAGTCGGTGTGGGGTTGGTTTCCGAGGCGAAGTAGCTAAGCGCAATTAAATACGCTTCGGTAGGCGTTGGGATGGTCTCGGATGCATTTACGTTGACGCTCATCGTGCCAACGGCGTCAAATATCTCAAGTGAGGTAGAGCCGCCGTGCGCTCCACCAACACCCGTGCTGCCTCCGCCAACTACTCGATATCCCATGCTTAACTCACATACTCAATGAAATACGCCACCACACCGGCAGAAAAGATAATTGTCGGGTCGGTCAAGTTGCCGACTGGGCGAATCTCGATTGACGACGAGACCTTGTCGGTTGAGTTGTACGGCAGGGTGACCGAATCACCACCATTAATCGTAAACGAACCAGCCGCGCCCTGCGCCATGGCAGTAATCTGCAGGACTCGTTTGCTACCAGTCAGAGCCACCGTTCCGTTGACACCCGAAGCGTAGCCCCACGTGCCGGTGATGTTTTTTATATCAAAGCGTTCAAAGTACGCCACTATGCAATTCTCCAGTTGGCATTATCACTTATTAAGTCTACGCTGGAATTCGTAAACTGCAAAATCAGCGGCGAAGCCAGACCATCAATCGTCTGACTAGACGTCGTAGCGATACTGACTGCGCCGGTACCGGCATTCTTGACTGTATAGAGATTGGTGTTGCCGACAGCCGTCGGTAGCGTCAGGGTCGTCGTACCAGTCACTTTGTAGATGTAATCGGTGAGAGAGGCTGCACCTGCTGTGGTCGGGCTCGATATAGCATTGACCGAGCGAGTGATACCACCACTGGCTGGCGCCCATGAGGGTATGCCACCAGCAATCGTCAGCACATCATTGGTTGAGCCGGCCGCCAAGCGCACGAAGTTGCCGCTGGCATCTCGATAGTAAGTGTCGCCCGTCGCGCCGGCAATATCGTTGTAGGCCGCGATGACCTTGCGAGTCGGTCCTGAACTCTGCGTGAAATACAATTTATCAGTTTGAAACTCGACCGCGCCGGCTTCAGGCAGAGTCAAGAGTGGGCCAGAGCTAAACTTCAGCGGTGCCGTACCAGCAGCAGTGGTACCTGGCCGAATCGTCACCGTCTGGTGGCCACCGTTGGCAGCATTATCAAGACCAGTGTCGTAGTGTTCTTTGGTGAGGTATTGGTTGAGAATATCTCCCCATTGACCGTCGTCACCATTGACTGCTGGTAGGCGCTGCTGCACCATGACCTATGCCCCGTACTTCCCGCTACCAAAGCCCTTAGTGGTCGTTTCGCTTTTTTGGGTAGTGGTATTGACGATCGTCTGATGACGCGTCGACGGTTCAAACAGCATAATGATACCTTTGAGGCCCAGTAAGCTCAGCAGTACAATACCGCTGTATTTCAAAAACTCCTTGCGGTCCATCTCCTGGTCACGCAGATTCTGAAGTGTGTTTTTATTAATCACCGATAATACTCCGTTCCGCCCCCGGCGGATACTTATCATAATCATAAGCTAAAAGGGCTAACAAATCAATCACCCAGGCCCTCTTTACGCCCGATCAGAAGCCCCTTGTATTATTGCTTGGTTTTGCTTATATTTAAAGGGACTACATTATAGAAAGAGAGAGTGTATGGGAATTGGAAAAATCGAAGTAATTCTGTTGATTGTACTAGCGATCACCTTGCTGTTTGTTGGAGGTAAAAAACTTCCTGAACTAGCCCGCGGCGTTGGCCAGTCATTCAAAGAGATCAAAAAAGGCTTCAAAGACGACGAGCCTGACACAGACGACAAAAAAACAGCTAAAAAATAGCAGAAGGTGGTAAAAAGGGTGAAGCGACCAGCGAGAGCGTCACGTCCAGCGACGAAATTGGCACATCATCTCCGTGAATTGCAAATTCGCCTCTTTATATCCGTCATTATATTGGCGCTTGTTGGCGTGATTGTCTACAATTTCTACGAGCCAATCCTGAACCTGCTTCGCTCCCCGCTCGATACCCCGCTCTACTACAGCAGCCCCGCCGGCAGCTTTGCCTTTGTCATGAAAATCTGTTTCATGGGCTCGCTGGCTGTCACCATTCCGATCATCATCTATAATCTCATCATGTTTGTTCGACCCGCCTTTGAACAAGCCATCTCACTCCGACGTGTCCTTATCACCACTGGGTTATCAGCCTTCTTGGCAATTGCCGGAGCACTCTTCGCCTTTTTGGTCATCATCCCAGGGACACTTCATTTCTTTGCCGGCTTCCAGGTGGATGGCCTAAGTGCCCTCATCTCAGCCGATAGTTACCTTGGATTTGTGACGAATGTGATCATCACGTTTGTCCTGGTCTTCCAATTGCCACTACTCATCATTCTGATCGATAGCATCAAAACACTACCACCAAAAAACCTGCTACGTATGAACAAGTGGGTGATCGTTGGTAGCCTGGTAATCAGCCTGCTCGTTCCCTTCGCTTTTGACCTAACGACTAGCCTGCTAATCGCCGCGCCGATCGTAGCTCTCTACAACCTCTCTATCGCAGCCGTCGTCATGCAGCACGCTCACGCTGCCGGTAAAGTTCGCGTGGCTCAGCGCCTGCTCAATACCTACCCTGTCCTCAATCCTGCCGTTGCGCCAGTGACAGCTTTGTTGCTGAATGATCAACTAGCTCAAAGCTTCGCGAGCGAACTAACTCGAGCGCCCGAGACTGCTGTTATCGCCAGCCAGCCACCTGCACCAAAACAGCGCACCACCATGGATATGCGTCGACGCACCTCGCCACCTGAAATCGTTACAAAGCCTGCTTTTAAACCAAAGCAAATCGCCCTCGCCTCACACGTTCGCATCATCTCAGATATTGCGCCTCGTTCGCGCGCTAGTCGCGCTTTAACATCACAGTAAACGCTTCAGACGGAATATCGACTTTGCCGAATCGTTTCATGCGCTTTTTGCCTTTGGCCTGTTTAGCTAAAACCTTTTTCTTACGGCTAACATCACCGCCGTACAGACCGGTTGTGACATCTTTTCTATAGGCCGATAAGTCAGCGCGCGCGATGAACTTGCCGCCAATAGCAGCTTGCAGAGCTACCTGGAAATTCTGCCGCGGAATGACTTCTTTGAGCTTATCAACCACTTCGCGACCCAAGCGCTGCGACTCACTGCGGTGCGCCATGACTGACAGGGCGTCGACAATATTGCCGGCCACGTAAAAGTCAACCTTCACCAGGTCCTCGGCACGGTATTCATTGAGTTCATAGTTGAAGCTGCCGTACCCACTGGTGACCGATTTGAGTTGGTCGTAAAAATCCGTTAGCAAATTAGCCAGCGGCGCTTCAAAACTAATCAGGGCGCGTTCGTCGATATAACTCAGATTGTCTTGCAGGCCACGCTTCGCCACAATCAGCTGAATGACATTGCCGATGTATTCTTGTGGAACGATGATTTCACCTTTGATCCACGGCTCGCGAATCTCGGCGATCTTGGTCACGAGCGGCAAATCAGCCGCCGATTTTATATCAACTTCCGTACCATCGTTCATGGTAATCTCATAATCCGTCGACGGATTGGTCACCACGAGATCAAGATTGTACTCGCGCTCCAGTCGTTCACGCACAATATCCATGTGGAGAAGCCCCAGGAAACCAATACGCACGCCGAAGCCTAGCACGGGCGAGTTCTCTGGCTCGAACTGCAAGGCGCTGTCGCTGAGGCTCAGTTTTTCAATGGCGTCTTTCAGCTCCTGGTAGTCTTCGTTACTGACCGGAAAGAAACCGGCGTAGACAAATGGTTTGACATCTTTATAGCCCGGCAGCATGTCTTCGGCATGAGCCCGTTTGACCGTCACCGTGTCGCCCACTTTGGCATCACGCGTCGTCTTTAGGTTGGTAACAATGTAGCCAATTTCACCGGTCGAGATATCAGGACCGGCTTTCATCATTGGCTGGAGTGAGCCAACTTCGAGGGCTAGACCATTGGCGCCCGTCGCCAGCATCTCAATCGTGTCGCCCTTTTTGATGCTGCCATCCACCACACGCATATACAGAATCACGCCGCGGTAATCATCGTAGTAACTATCAAAGATTAAGGCCCGCGTCGGTGCGGCTTCATCGCCTTGCGGCGAAATGACTCGCTCTACCACGGCGTCCAGGACATCCATGACCCCCTCGCCTGTCTTGGCGCTAATCTTCAGGATGTCGTCGTCGGTGCAGCCCAGCAAATTAATCACTTCGGCCGATACCCGTGGCACGTCGGCAGCTGGTAGATCCACTTTATTGAGCACCGGGATGATTGTCAGATCAGCCGCCAGCGCCAAATAAACGTTGGCGAGTGTTTGAGCCTGAATACCCTGGCTAGCGTCAACCACCAAAATGGCACCTTCACAGGCTTCGAGCGAACGACTGACTTCATAGCTAAAGTCAACGTGACCCGGGGTATCGATCAGATTTAGGTCGTAACTTTTGTACTTCATGCGCACCGGCGCGAGCTTAATAGTGATGCCTTTTTCGCGCTCAAGATCCATACTGTCGAGCAGCTGCGATTTCATGTCACGTTTTAAGACCGTGTCGGTCATTTCCATCATACGGTCCGCCAGCGTCGACTTACCGTGATCAATATGAGCAATAATACAAAAATTACGAATCGTGTCTTGGTGCATTACTTTGTCCTACCGAAAAATAGCTTGCGGACGTTTCGGATGACCGTATCAGCTTCCTCGAGCTTGAGCCGTTTACTGCACAGGACGTAGACAAACAAGCTGAGTGCCACGATGATGACAAACTTTGGAAAGGTCGTACGGAAGCTTTGATCGGCGGCCGTCAGCTGCAGGGTGACCACGCTGAAGTAGCTGACCGCGGCCATAAAGCCGGTGGCGCTGGCCATGCGAGCCACGGCGTGAACGAAGACCCGGTCGAATAGTCCCTTGATGCGTCGACCCATCACCATAAACAAAATCCCGACCTCGATGGCTGCCACGATTGACTGGGCCCATGCTAGCCCGTATGCTCCCATGTGAAGCGCCAGGGCGAACCAGAAGGCCAGAAAAATGTTGAGGCTGATCGAGAAGATAGAAATATACAGCGGCGTCTTAGTATCTTGCTGGGCGTAAAAACTACGAGCCGCAATATGGTAGATCGAGCGAAACAAAATAGCGATAACGAGTGCCCCCAGCAGCCCAGCCATCAGGGCATCACCACCATTTTTTATAAAGCTCACCAGGTAGCCTCGGGTGAAATAGGTAATCACCGCTACCGGCATCGCCAGCCAGATAATCACTCGCAGAATACTCTGAAGCTCGCTCTTAAACAGGTCGGGCCGACCCTCGCTCATGCGTTCGGTCATTTTCGGAAAGGCAGCCGTGCTGATGGCGACACCAATAAGGTTGATTGGCGCCAGATGGAGGGTCGAGGCTTGGTTATAGGCCGCCAGGGTGCCGGCCACCAGGCGCGAAGCGATATTGGTTTCGACAATCCCCACCAGGTAGTCCATACCTTGGTCCAACGAACGTGCCGGCAGCAGTGTTAGCACTTTGCGAAAGCCTTTGTTTTTCCAAAAAATCTTGAACTGGTAGTCAAAGCCGAGACCGAGCAGCCCAACCGAACTCACAATCAACTGCAAAATCGAGCCAAAGACCACACCAAGGGCTACGCCCATAATACCGCCTTCAAATACCTGCCAGCCGAAAATATTGATGCCGCCAGTAAAGAATAAAATACCGACGATGATGCCGATATTGTAGAGGATTGGAGCTAGCGCAAAGAACGTGAACCGCCCTACTGCCTGCTGAATACTGGCAATCACAGTCGCGATAGCAAACAGAAACGGGTTGACGGCAATCACCCGCGTCATACTGATCGCTAGCGCCATGCCCGATTCGCCCAGCCCTGGCGCCACAATGTAGCGCATCAGCGGATCGGCAAAGATAATGATCAGCAGGCTGGCCGCCAGCGTAATCAACGCCATGAAATTCACCATGCTGGTCGATAGTTCCCAGGCTGATTTTTTGTTGCCCGTCCCGAGCCGCTGGTTGAAGACCGGTATGAAGGTCACGCTCAGTGCACCCGAGACGAGTATAAAGAACATGAAATCGGGCACCGTAAAGGCAGCGATGTAGGCATCGTAGCCCGTCGGGTAGGTGTCATAGTAAGTACCGTTCAACAGACGCATACGGAAGAAGCCGAATAGTAGTGATGCCAAGGTAGATCCAGCCAGCAGTGCAGCGGCTAGCTGGATAGTTAAGCGTTTATTCGCTCGGGTGACAACACTTTGCATTCGACCCATAGTATGTCCCTAGGCCGCGAGCGTGTACAGCCGCGCCTCCTTCGGTAGAGTAGCGTCGCTCAGAAGTTCAATCACTTCTTTTTCTTCAACGGTTTCCTTATCAAGTAGCGCGTTGGCCAGCTTGTCGAGGCTATGACGGTTGTGTCGAATGACTGATTCCGCGCGGTGAGCCGCTTCCTTGATCAGTTTTTCGACTTCCTCATCAATCTCTTTGGCCGTCTCGTTGCTGTACGGTCGGTCGTGCGTCATCTTATCAAACATCATGCCGCCACCGTCTTCGTGGAAGACCTGGTCGCGGAGAGTGGTGCCCATTCCCTGTTCGATAATCATGTCGCGGGCAATTTCGGTCGCCTTCCGTAGGTCGGAGCCTGCGCCGGTCGTAATACCATCGTCACCGTAAATGATTTTCTCGGCGACGCGGCCGCCCATGGCACGAGCCAGAATATCTTTGAACTCGTAAACATTGGTGTAGCTGCGATCTTCGGGTGGCAAGAACCACGTCACACCGCCAGTACTGCCGCGGGAGATGATCGTTACCTTGTGAACCGGGTCGCTGTCGGGTAGGACGTGCCCTACGATGGCGTGTCCGGCCTCGTGGTAGGCCGTCAGCTGTTTCTCTTTTTCGTTCATCACCTTGGTTTTTCGCTCAGGTCCGATAGCTACCTTTTCGAAGGCTTCGGTCAAATCGTCGTTACTAATCTTTTTGGCGTTACGGCGCGCCGCGATAATAGCCGCTTCGTTGGCCATGTTAGCCAGATCGGCGCCAGACGAGCCGGCTGTTTTTGCAGCTAAAGCATCCAGATTAACAGTGGCTTCGGTTGGCTTGTTCTTAAAGTGAACCTTCAAAATAGCCTCACGGTCACGACGCTCTGGCAACATAATGTTGGTACGACGGTCGAAACGGCCTGGTCGCAGCAGGGCTGGGTCGAGCACGTCAGAACGGTTAGTCGCCGCCAGCACGATCACATTGGTACCGGTTTCAAATCCGTCCATCTCTACCAAAATCTGGTTGAGTGTCTGTTCGCGTTCGTCATGGCCACCGCCCATGCCACTACCGCGTTTGCGACCCACGGCATCGATCTCATCGATGAAGATAATGGCCGGTGCATTCTTTTTGGCTTTAGCAAACAAGTCTCGCACACGACTGGCACCGACACCGACGAACATCTCGACGAATTCAGAACCAGAGATCGAAAAGAATGGCACGTTGGCTTCACCAGCCACGGCTCGCGCCAGCATGGTCTTACCTGTTCCCGGATTACCGACCAGCAGTACACCCTTTGGAATCTTGGCTCCAAGTGTTTCGTACTTCTTTGGATGCTTCAAGAAATCAACAACTTCTTCGAGATCTTGCTTGGCGCTGTCGTTACCGGCAATGTCGTCAAACACCACTCGCTCTTTGTCGAGCCCGTACAGCTTGGCCTTTGACTTACCAAAACCAAGTGCTTGGTTGTTCTGGCCCTGTGCCTGACGCATCATAAAGACAAACAGCGCACCGATCAGCAGCACTGGTACGATGATGATAGCAATATTCCAAAGCGCATCACCAGTTTGTGACGGCGCATTGTCTTTAATGACCGACTTAGCCTCTTTTGACAAAATACTTTCTTTGAGCAGCGTACTGACACCGCCCTGGATGTATGATTTCTCAGTTGCCTTTTCCTGGCCCTTGAGCGTCACTTTGATGTCGTTGCCAGTTCCTTCGATTTTCGAAATCTCGCCCTGGTTGGCGCGTTCAATGACAGTCGAGATTGGCACGTCTTTTAGATTGGTCTGTGGCGAGGTGAGCGCCATAAATGTCAGAACACCAAATACCAGGATTGCCCAAAAAAGAGTCAAGCGAATCGCGTTGCTCATTCTCTTTTTTGGTTGCTTTTGCTTAGTTGCCATAAAAAATTAATTATTCCTTTCGAATGTCGGTGTTATCAGAATTTTCCCACTCCATTTATCATACCACCGCACTAGGGAGTTTGAACAGTAAAGTGGCTGGCTGAAAACTTCAGGCGAATACCCGCGCCAATATCCACGCTTGCCCCTGCTCGCGCCGTCTTGATAGCGTGCAGAGCTCGCTCGGCCTGCGGACGAGTGATATCAAAGTGAGTCGCCGCCCGCAGAAGCTCTGTAGCGACGGTCGTATCGCAGTGCGTAAAGAAGTAGCGCGAGAGTGGCTGATCAGCGGCGAGCAGCTGCTGAACCTCCTGATGAATGGCTGCTTTTAGTTTCAATTGTTCGCGTCGGAGCGTCAGTAGCTTGCCGCTACCATGCTCTGATAGCCCAGCCTTCACCCGTCGCCTCAGCCGGTTGCGTAAATAGGCGTCGGTCGCGTTAGTCTCATCCTCGACCCATTCTAAATTATGAAGTAGGGCGTAGGCGTATATGTCGTTTTTCGTCATATCAATCAGCGGACGAACAATCATCGGTGCATCAAGCACCGCCAGGCCCCGCCAGCCAGTCCCTCGGACCAGATTAATCGCAATCGTCTCGATCACGTCATCGGCGTGATGAGCGGTCACGATGGTGGCATCGTGCTTCGAAGCCACGTCTCGTAAAAACGTGTAGCGTTGTTCCCTAGCCAAAGCTTCGCTGGCTTGCTTGCCCAGCTCCTCGCGCGTGGTTTCAAACGGAAGATCGTAGTGCTTCGCCAAGCCCTCAACAAACCGCGCATCGGCGTCAGACTCTGGCCGAATCCCATGATCAAAATGCGCCACAATTAGCTGGTAGTTGGTAAATGGTAACTTGTAGTTCGCTAGCATATCAAGCAACACTACTGAGTCCACTCCACCACTAACAGCTACGAGATAGCGCACCACCTAACTCCATCGCTTGGCGACAACGACTCCAAGCCAAATACCAAAAATCCCGCCAGCGAAGCCGCCGAGCAAACTCCAGCCACTCAGCATATCGGTGTCGCCAAATAACACCGGTACATATGCTCCAGCAATACTAAAGACTGTGGCAAAGATCAGTATGAATTGTTTCATGGTTGTAATTATACGCTAGTCCGTATAGCTGCCGCCCACGAAGTAACCCCCTGCGCTATACGTTCCGCAGGTAAATGGCGTTTGGCCCGAGCTACTGCTCGATTCTCCCGTCCGTGCAAGTAAGATGTAAAATGGGCCCCGACTCGCATCACACCCATACAGGCCGGCAGCATAACGGTAATATGCATACAACTTAGAACCTGTTGTATTCATATCGCCCGTATTGGCTGGGTCGGTCGGAACTTTAGATATCACTCCACTCGTACGCAAGATGGCCAAGAAGTCGGTGTTGCTTGCAGTCGGGACGCTAATCTCCCAACCTCCCTGACCAGTACTGCCAACGGCTACCGGGTACGATCCTGTTTGTATCTTGTACAGCTCCAATGCTTTCGTAATCGTCTTCATGTCCTGTAGTCGTTGAGCGTCGCGTGCTCGATTTTGAACACCATTATAAGCAACGATTGTGATAGCCGCTAGGATTCCAATCACGACGATGACAATCAAGAGCTCGACAATAGTGAAACCGCTTGAGGTTTTCTTCATGATGATATTGTACCATCCTTATAGATAGCGCGTGCTGCCGAACGGTATCTTCTGCTTCACGTAAATCCCGGTCCCGAGTGTGTCAGCCGAATGAATAGTGCGATCACCGTAGCGGCTATTGATGGCGTCGATCATCCCTGCTGTGCGAAGCTCCTGCGCCAGCTGGTCACCAAACAGACTCAGCTGAGTGTCATCATCGTCGCTTAGTTCGTAGCACGTCACTCCAATTTCCTTGATAGCGTCTGGTGCTTTTTCAAATAATTGGCAGGCTTGGGTGTAAATCGCCTGGTCACTAAAAAACGGTGCCGCGGCCATCCGCCGAGCATGCCAGTAGCGGCGATCTCTCGTTTTGGCATACACAAACACGCCGCGAGCTACCTTGCCCTGCGAACGAACCTTGGAACCGACCGACTCGCACAAGTGATGGAGACGCTTGATGATTTCACCACGCGACAAGGTGTTCGATTCCAGGACATATTGTCGCCCGGCAGATTTTAAAGGATGTGGCCGATCATCCACCTCCCAGCCGCGCAGTCGCTGATGCCACTGCTCACCGACAATGCTTTTGAACACTACGTCCTTCAAAGTACTGACGTCACTATCCAAAAATTCAAGTGGACTGTAGATGCCGACAGAATTTAGCCTAGCTTCATTATGTTTGGCAATCCCCGTCAGATCGCGCAGCTCCAATGTACCCAGAGTGCTGCGGAGATTGTCATGCGTGATCACATCGAGCCCATCCGGCTTATGCAAGCCAGCAGCAGTTTTGGCCAGGAATCGGTTGGTAGCGATACCGACATTGCAGCGCATGGCGACACCAATCTCACCCACCAGGCGCTGTTTGATTTCCCTACCAATCTCTTCCAGCGGACGATCACGAATATCCTGGCTGGTCTGATGAAAATCAATCACCCCCTCATCGATACTTTTCATCGTCACGTGCGCCGAATACGAGCGCATGATGTCCATCAGCTTATGGTAAACGTAGCGATACTTCGACGGGTCGCTTTCCAACGCTACCAAGTCCGGCACCAATCGCCGCGCCTCCTTGACACTCATACCCAGGCCGACGCCCCGCGCCTTGGCCTCGTAGCTCGCCGTCACGATCATGGTGTGTTCGGTGCGACGATTCACAATCGCTACTGGCCGACCACGAAGCATCGGCCGCGCCTGCTGTTCGACGGTCGCAAAGCACGAGTTGAGATCAATGTGCATAATCAGCGGACGCTCTTCATTATATGTCTGATAGGCAAGGGGATTACTCATAGTGATCCGCCTCCATAGCCAGGTGCCAGGTGAGTCGTTCAGAATCAAATTCCAGCCGATAATCTGCCCCGCCGTCGGTCACATCAAACATATGGACCGTCCGCTTGCCTCTCGTCGTCGGATGCCGCAGACCAATCTCGGTGATTTCAACTTCCCGCCCATTTGCCCGCCGAAACTTGAGCGGCCGACACGGGTTTAATCCTTCACCAAATACCGCAATCACTTGAACGCGTTCGTGTAACAAGATTTCATCATTCATTCTAAGAGTCTCCAAAATTTATTTAGAGAAACGATTACCTAATTGTATCGCCCGTTTTCTTAGCCCGTTTCGTTAGCGTGAGAAACCGAAGACGATGAATGATAATTCCGCTGGAGGGACGCTTCACAGCGTAGCCGTTAGTGTGTATCGCAGGGACGTGGTTCTATTATACCACTTGCTGGTTAGTTAATGATGGAGCTGGCGTAAGCCGTGGTAGATAGTTTGTAGCAAACTTCACCAGACGGGTGGCTATAGACTGACAAATAGTCCTGATAGTCATCGCGCCTCGATGAATAGTTGTAATCATCGTAACTATCGTTAGAACTACCTGTATACGTCACGCAGAGTTTGTAGCGGTACTCAGTCTCGTAATTCATAATGCGAGATGAATAGTCGTCCGAAGAAAGGCCGGAGTCGTCGGTAACCTTGGGGGTCGCTACCTTCTCGTACCGAACTAGTCCATCGTTGACGAGCGAGCGGGCATCGTCACTCTTATACGTCACGTCTTTCAGGCTGTCTGGTAGTTTATTGTTGTCCTCAACGTAGCTATCAATACCCGACTTCACAAGTGGGAGATTTGTTTCAATACGACGATCGTCACGCTCAGAAATTGCCTTGACCATAGGACCAAACACGCCAAGTGCCAATACGACTATCGCTACACCAAGCATTGCGAAGCCGTAGATTTTGGCAACTTTTCTCGTTTTGAATGGATTGAGCGTTCGCAAAAAAGCCGCCGCGTACATGACTGCCGCAAATAACTCAGTAACGGTTGCGACGGTTTGCGTATCCGAAGTTCCCCCGGTGCCAATAAACATACTCAGGACAGTAAACACAGTGAGAATGAGCGCGCCGATGCCAAGCAGGGCAAAGATGACCACGTGAATCACCATGATAACCGTCGCGGCGCCCGTCTTCTTGACTGGTTCATACCGACGATAAAACAGATCAGTCACGAAAGCAATCGGCAGTAGCACTAGCGTCGCTGCTATGGCGTACGGAATCATCCCGTCGACATCAGCATCAGCGATGGCGGCACTGGCGACGACACCCACCAGCCAAATCAGCGCCAGGATGAGCCAGCCCCAGAAAGCGTATGTTAGCCACTGCAGAACAATCACGCCCGGCGATGAAGACTGCGGTTTCGGCTGCTCGGGAGCAGGTGACTGAGGCAAGGGAGCGGTTTGGATAACGGCTGGCGCTTCGAACGGTTTCACATCTTCAAGTATCGCCGGAGTGATGGTCGAGGGCGGAGTGCCGAACGGATCCTTGTCCGTATTCTCTGTCTCATCTGTTAGTGGGTTGTCTCGGTCCATCGCGTCCTCCTTAGTTCTTTTCACTATACCATAAGTGTTTTCACAGTAAGTCACGATCTCCCCCGTAAAATCTAAAAAAGAGTTACAATAAGCACTATGAACTTCCTAAGAACTGTTGCTCTCTGGTTCCTACGCCTTCTGTGCGTCCTCTCAGTCTCCGCCCTCGTCTCACTCGTCACTCTGTCGATGACCCTACTGGACCGAAACGATGTCAAACAATGGCTGAGTGCTAGTGGCGCCTACGACAGCAGCCTGATTGAAACTCTTTTCACCGCCGAATCGGTAGAAGCCAATCTGTCGCAGCCGCTACCAGCTGACCAGACTTTGCTTTCAAATGAAGTCGTCAAAAATGCGATGATGCGCACCTTCACCTCCGACTTTATTCAATCAGGCTTCGAAACGGTGATTGATGCCAGCTACGACTGGATAGAAGGGAAGCGAGCGTCGTTTAGCTTTTCGATACCATTAGAGACTAAGCGTGACACCTTCATCGCCGAACTTACCAAAGAGGTCGAGCCACGCGTGGCCGCCCTACCTCCCTGCGGGAGTACCGTGCAGAGCCTGTGTCGACCATCGACCATGACACCGGCCGAGTTCACCCAGCAAATAATAGTCGGCTCGATCGATCAGGCTAATATTCTAAAGGCGCCTCTGACCGAGCAGATGTTTGCCACTGCCTCGAAGAATCAAGATTCCACCATTCTCACTGAGCTGCCCCGCCTTCGCTCAGCCGTAACTCTCCTGCTATTCATCCTACCCGCTCTGTTTTGTATTAGCGCGCTCGGTGCCGCGCTTCTGACACTGCGCGGTGTCAGACTCCAGTTTTTCATTAAGCTCTCACGAGGTATATTCTTCAATATGATACTCGTTGTGATCATGGCTGGTGCGTTCATTGCCCTTGCCCATAGTCAGGCGTTGCCCATCCAGCAACTTATCGGCGAAGCGAATCCCCTGGCGCCAGTTCTTGAGCGTTTTGTGACTCAAATGCTCGGCGGCTTCGGCTGGGCACTTCTACTGGTGGCCGGTGTGACGCTACTACTCAGTACCGCTAGCTGGATTGGTTTGTCTGTTATAAAAAATCGCCACCCCACGCAAGTACAGCCTGTCAATTTCACCGACGTCCCGCAGCCACTACCGGACATGGAGCCTCCAAAGAAATAACCCAACGTTAAGGTTGGGTTATTTCTTTGGTAGCAGCGACAGGGAATGATCCTGTGACCTCGAGCTTATGAGTCTCGCGCTCTAACCAACTGAGCTACGCTGCCGCAGTTTATGCCGTACTCTTACTGGCATCGCAATTGATTGTAGCAAAAATAGCCTCTTTGTTCCAGTGGTACTACTCAATGCCGAGATCGACGTCGCTTAGGTTGGCGTGGCGGGTGTTGATAAAATCTTGGAGCTCTTCACTACTGCGCTCACGCTGCCATGATGCCAGACTCAAGATATCACTGAAGGTGACTGGCTCAACGCCAGCTGCTTGAATTTCCATTGCTGTTTGCTTTCTTTTTGTTTTATTGGTTGATGTATCTATTTAAGCATAAAAGTTATAAAAAAGCAATACCTTTTTGAGAGATTCTTCGTAATTTCTCCCCGCTTATGGTATAAATGAGTGTAGAGGTAGGCCAAAAACAAATACCATGAACACACTCGACGCATTCATTATTATAGGGGTTGCAGCCCTTATCCACGCCAGTTTTCAGCTCGGCGTGAGTGTTCTGACGCTGCTTAGTAGCCACACGATTGGAAAAAATCGCTCGCACGCCAAATTACTGCGTCTTACGGGTAGTTACCTGGTCGGTACCGCTGCTATGACCATGCTGCTGATTTCGACTCTGTCACTGGTATTATTAAACCTGTTCCCAAGTGGCGATGCCTCGCCACTCGCCTGGGCGATCACCTGCGGTCTGCTCATCGGACTAGGCGTGGCCGTCTGGGCATTTTATTATCGAAGAGAGCAGGGGACATCACTATGGCTCCCCCGTGGTCTAGCCAGCTACGTATCAGAGCGGACCAAAGCCACTCACCTTAGCGGCGAAGCCTTCGGCTTGGGACTGAGCAGCGTCATCATGGAGCTCCTCTTTATCATTGGACCAGTCTTACTAGCTTCACTTGCCCTCATCCAGCTACCTCCCGTGTGGCAACTCGTGGGCATCGGTGCCTATACCATTATATCCCTGCTTTCCCTGCTGATTGTGGCCGGTCTGGTTGGCAGTGGACACAAGATTAGTCAAATCCAGAAGTGGCGTGAGGAAAACAAATACTTTTTGCAATTTGTGGGCGGTGGCGGTCTGATGATCCTTGGTCTCTATGTCTACGTCGAACAAGTTGTCGCGGTTGTTACTGCCGCAGGAATCCAGTAATGGACGGAGCGCTGATCGACATCGTCAAGCGCGAGGGTCGCCGCCCTAGCGAACGATTTGAACGCTCTAAACTGCACGCCAGCGTCTACGCGGCTTGCCTGAGCGTCAAAGCCCCTGAAGGCGAAGCTCGGCGCGTGGCTGACATGATCTGCGACACTGTGGCTGCCTGGTGCGACACCAAGCCCGAAGTGACCTCGGCCGACCTACGGCGCATGGCCGCCCGCCATCTGGAAGCCTATCATCCCGAAGCAGCCTACCTATATAAACATCATAAGTTGATGCTGTAGCTGCTTATGACAACGGTGGGGACCCAACTTGACGATATGATTCGCACGAACTCTGAAGAGTTTCGGGCTCGGGCGACCCATGCCCTCGACGCCTTCCCGACCGACGATCGCGAGCTGGCTGCCAGCATGACTACCAAGTACGCGTCGATCGACACCGTTCTGGCCGGCTGGAGCGAACAAATTGAGCCAATGTATCGAGAACTTGAGGAGAAGCGAAACGATGCGCGTCTCAAGAAAACATTAGTACGTCACTTTGGCTTCCACGACAATGATGCCGCTCGCATGATCGACACCATGGTCGAGGCCCGTAAAGAGAGTCTTTTGCAAGAAGTGCTCGACAATATCTACCACAGTGACATCGAAGAGCCGCCATACCAGCGCGAACACGCGGCCGAATTCTTGTCGCAACCCGCCGATGAGATTGATGATTTTGCTGAGCGCTATTTCGATTTCGTCGAGTCCATCGAAGCCGCCGAGCGCCACAATATAACCCTGTGTGATCCGCACGCCTCGTGGATCGAACGACAGCGAGCCGTCAGCGCCATCAACAAGGAACGCCAGCAAGTCACCGAGGGTGAGTCCGAGCGGCTGGAAACAATCGACAAAGAATTAGCTCGGCTTCATACCGCCGATCCGCTCCTCGCCGATATTTTGCGACGTAAAATGAGTCTGGTGCACCTACTTGATCTTTCCAGTAAATACCATATGCAGCTAGAGCAGCACAAATCTGGTAAAGATGACCCGGCTCTCAGGCTCAAGACTTTCGAACATACCGTTGCTGCCTACCGCGATGACGAAGTCCAGCGGATCGCGCGTTCGCACCACGCTCATTCACTGCAAACGCTCAGCAAGATCCAGGCCGAGATATCCGCCATCATGCTCGATATCTGCGAACTCACCGCCGCACAGCGCAACAGCCTGCTGCTTCATTTCCAGCAGTACACCAAGCTTACTCAGGAACGCGAGCTCATTATCCTGATCCAGCACAACCGTACACGCTTCTTTGAACAGAGCGACTAACCCTTCTTGCTGACTGGACGGATTGATACCGTTTATGCTATAAATTAAGGAACACAAGGAGCGATAAACGCCATGGTAAAACAAACAGCATACAATTACGACCTGATCGTCATCGGCAGTGGCGCTGGCGGAAGCGTTGCTGCTAGCATCGCCGCCAAAAGTGGCAAGCGCGTCGCCGTGATTGAAGCTGGTATGTTCGGTGGCGAATCCCCCAATTGGGGCGACGTGCCGATCAAGGCATTGCTGCACGCCACACAACTGTACGATGAGGCCAAACATGGCACACGCTTTGGCATCCGCTCTGCTATGCTGAGCTATAACTATCCAAGTCTGATCAACTGGAAAGACCTGGCCATAAAACGAACCGGGGCAGGGGACAACCGAAAATATTATGAACAGCAGGGGATTGATACCTTTCATGGTGTCGCCCATTTCCTCTCCCCTAACGAAATTAGCATTAATCGCCGTCACCTGTCGGCCAAGAATTTTCTGATCGCCACTGGTTCGCACGTTGAAGCGCCAAATATTATCGGTCTAGAGAGCGCCAAATACCTCACGCCGCGCTCAGTCCATAGCCTGATGCGTCCACCTAAAAAGCTTTTAATCATCGGTGGTGGCACTACTGGTGTTGAATTAGCCCAGTTGATGGCGATTTATGGAACCAAGGTTTACCTGGTAGAAATCGCCTCTCGTCTACTCCCCCAAGAAGATGAAGAGGTCGGTGTATTGATGGAGAGAATCTTGAAGGAACGCAAGGGCGTCACTACCCTCACCCAGACTCGCGTCATTTCGGTCATCAAAGACGGCGTCGCTAAACGCGTCACCTTTAACCGCGGTGATGTCGAGAAATCGATCTTGGTCGATGAGATCTTGGTGGCCACCGGCCGACGCCCGATGGTCGACATTGGCCTGGAAAACGCCAGCGTCGCCTACACACCACAAGGCATCGACGTCAACGAACACCTTCAGACCAGCGCCCGACACATTTTCGCCGCTGGTGATGTACTAGGTCACAGTTCGCATACCCACACTGCCCTGACCGAAAGCCGTGTCGCCGCTCACAATATTTTGCACAAAGAGAAGATCAAACCTAATTATACGGGCACACCCCGTCTGACATTTACCTTCCCTGGCGTCGCGTCTGTAGGCCTCAGCGAAGACGATGCTATGAAGCGCGACTTGGCTATCAATAAGGCCTTGGCGCCCCTCAATATGATCGCACGCAGCAACACTAGCGACTTCCGCGATGGCTTCTGCAAGATTATCACCGACAAAAAAGGTGTTATCCTGGGCGCGACCGTCGTCGCACCTCACGCCGCCGAAATCATTCATGAGCTTGCTCTCGCCGTCCGCCACGGCATGACCGCCAGCGACCTCGCTACCACGCCACACGCCTTCCTCAGCTGGAGTGAAGTCGTCCGAATCGCCGCTGCGAAGCTCGCTTAATACTCTAGTGAAGCAGACGCTCGCTACACCCAGAAATGAGTAACCATCATAGCTGTAATGATGAGTGTCAAGGAAATTGCCACCATGATGTCGCCACCAGCTTCGACAAATCTATCTAGTTTGCGACGAGCTGATTTTTTGAGCTGTAGCTCGGTGTACTGTAGTCGGAACCAGGCCCAGTTTAGAACGATAACGCCGGCGTAGTTGAACAGGCAGAAAATGCACAGATACCCGATAACGTAGGTGCTCTGCCACAAATACCAGGCACCGAACACCAGGAAGAATGCCGAGAAGAAATGGAAGATGTAGCGCAACCTCCGATTCAAGCTGCTACCGCTAGCGGCAGCCAACCCAACGCCGACCATCACCGCAAAAAAGGTCAGACTGACGAGAGAGTTCGAAAAGCCAAATAGCGATGACTGCCAGGCTTCAAATACATTGCTGCAGCTAAAGACGGCGTTCAGGTCACATGTCAGTTTTGTCACGGGATCATCCGCGAACTGGATGCGCTCTATCGCCTGCACCAGCGACGCCACCAGCCCCACTGTCGAGGCTCCGACAACTGTCCACCATAACGATCGCTGTGAAAGTTTCATACTTTCATTCTACTCTCATTATCCCTAACAAAAAATAGCTATCTATTGATAGCTATTTTTCTTGGTTGCGGGGGCAGGATTTGAACCTGCGACCTGATGGTTATGAGCCATCCGAGCTGACCAGACTGCTCCACCCCGCGATACAGATATAAGATTAACAGATGTGGGCGCTTATTGCAAGATCCAGACTCTGTCCGATATTTCTCTTCCTGAGCGAAATAGTTTCAGTTTTGTGGCAGAATCTGTCCGACATGAGGAAGCATACGTTGCGTATGTTGACGAGTTTCGGGCGTATTCTGACCAAAAATAAACTATTTCGAGTCGGATGACGAAGTATTGGACAGAGTCCGGGAGTTGCCGCCAAAAATGAAATTCATCCATTGTTGGAAATTGCTCGGCTGTACAGTTTGGGTTGGTTGGCGCTTCAGCACCACGTCGTCGGCTTGCTGAGCAGCCACCGAATTAGCGGGCAGTATCAGCACACTCTCGCCCGGTTTCGCCAGGCCGAGTCGTTCGCGAACGGCCAGTTCTTTGTACTCATCGCTTTTGTAGTAACGTTGCTCAAAGGTGAGCGTGGCGGTCTCGAGCTCCAGCAGCTTCTGCTCTCTCCCCTTGCCGTCGACTTCCTTTTGCAGATCGTAATTACGCTGCATAACTTCTACCGACCCCCATGCCCAACTGGCGGCGATCAGCAGCGCCACCACAACCACAACGTTATTCAATGTCAGATAGTTGTGGCGTACGTGGTAATACGATTTGCGGATGTTTATTTTTTTCATGTTTAGCTACATTATAACATTGGCGAGTAAGCGATGTAAAAGGACTTCTTACATCTCTCTCGTACCAATGTTATAATGTACCGAGGTTGGGGGTGTAGCCCCGCCTGTCTGGCCGATAGGACGGGCAGGTCATCGGTGACTCAGTGTGATTTAATAATTTGATTTGGCTGGGGGCGTAGCTCAGTGGTCAGAGCAGCGGGCTCATAACCTGTTGGTCGCTGGTTCAAGTCCAGCCGCCCCCACCAAATCATGGTATTAAATCTCGATTCCATCTGACTTCCAAAAAAATTATCTTATTAGAACCCCCGACCAATCATGGTGTGGGGTTTTTGCTTAAGAAATGAAATAGAGCCCGCTCCCCGCGAGGGAGCTAAGGCTCTACTTCGTGGGTGCGGGCTCGGACCGAGCATTGATCAGTTGGTGCGCAGGTAGTAGCCGATCTCGGCGAGCCTGCTGCGGATCTCTTCGACGCACTTGCTTCCCAAGTTCCGGATGTCCAGGAGATCCTCCTGGGACTTCGCAAGGACGTCACGGATGGTGCGCAGGTCTTCGCGCATCAGGCTGTTGTAGGCCCGCACGCTGAGCATGAGGTCTTCGATCTGGGTGTCCAGCGGCTTCGAAGCCGCCTTCTCCTGATCTTCGATGGCCATCGCGAAGAGCGGAACAGTGCTGAGCGCAGCCAGGTTGATGCGAGAGGCCTCGACGCCCTCTCGGTAGCCAAGAACTCTGCCTTCCAGCTTACCCGCTTCGAAGGCCTTGTCGCAGAGAGCCTTCACCAGCTCTGCGGCAGCCAGTTGTTCATCTGAAAAATCGATGTCGGTCATGTGCGTTCCTCATTTCGTGAGTGGGTGGGTGTGCTGCCATGACTAGGGAGTCCTGAAAGCACGACACCCCTCTACGAGGAATTGTTTACTATTTTACTACATTTACCTTGAATTGTCAATCGTTTCTAGTCTTCTTCGGCCTGATCCCATGACCCGCCTTCTCGACGGCAGCCTTGACGACATGACGTGAGACACCCACTTGCTCGGAGACTTGCCTGAGGCTGAGGCCGGTGAGGTAGAGCTCGACTGCTCTGGCTCGGTCCTTGTCGGTGATGCGTTTTGGGGGTGTGGTGCGCAAGCGACCGGAAGGGGGTGACAGGTGAACCCCGGTGTTCCCCTTTAGGCGCCCCAGAACCACCAGAATAAGTTTATTAGAACCCAGGACCAGTATCGGTCCTGGGTTTTGTTTGCTGTAACCCTCATGCTTGTGTTCGTTCATCGTTCCCACCATAATTAAAGTATCGTTTTTCAACTACCAACAACTGGAGGTGAAGGGCGATGCCCTTCGATAACCACGCCATCAAGCTAACCGACTTCAAGCCAGGACGTTCGTTCGACCCGGCAAGAGACAGGCTGCAGATTGATCTCAGCAACGGTGAGTCTGTCATTGTGATGTACGAGAATCGTAGTGACTGCATCGCCAACGGCCTGCACCATCGAGAGCGCTACTGGCTCGATCACCGTCGCCTGCCGAGCGCGTTACTGGAACACGAAAAGGACTGGGTGACACCCAACCCTGAGAGGCAGCATGCCGGCTTTGCAGTAAAGATGGGGCGGGACCGACGGCTCGAGCTGCGGCTCGTAAGCCAGCTTTATATTGGCGAGCTCGTGACGGTTGGCACTGTCGTCGCTATCACGTCCGTACGCAGTACAACGCACACGCAATTGACCTGCAACGAACAGACGCCGGTCCAGAGAACAAAGCTACACCCTCAGTTCGCTTGAACGTGGTATTGCCGCCTCGCCCATCCGCTTGAAGCAAAAGAGCCTCGCGGATGATCGCGGGGCTCTTTTGCTTTTTATAGCCTTGTTCACTCAAGACACTGAGCATTACAGAAATAGCGGATTGAAGGATTGGCTATTTTACCGATTGCGGGTGTCTTGTGCCGTCTGAACTTATTTTGAACGCAATTTGATACTCCCAATAATGCGCATTTTTGCTGATTTTCTCTCTTCGTGGGGTCAGGTCTTTGTTGACTGCGGCCGGAATACCCGTTTCGTCTAGCGCCTGCTCGAGAGCCTCAAGACGCGAACTGTAATTAAGAAGTTCGGATTGTGTCCGGTCGTTACCGTACCGTCGCGCGAGAAGTGTCTCATGCTCCATACTCTTATCTTCAAGCTTAATGAGTTTGGCATGCCGTGTAATTGCATTGCGAAAGTTGGCAAAATGAAGCACGAAATGAAGTCGTTGCGTCTCACCCATCGCCTTGTAGGTTTCGAGGGTCAGCTCATTCATACCAAATCGTTCGACGGCGTCGTAAATCTCGGTTTGCCACGCTTCACTACCGCGAATAACAGCGTCGAGTGGCCGATAGCGTGGTAGGTCACGCTCTTCGTACTCGTCCGTTTGGTCAATACCACCGCCATATTCTTCATAGGCCGTAAGTTGTCTGTCGGTAATAGCAGCTCGGGCCATGTCTACCCTTGCGATGCGCTCTTTGTTGGCCTCCAAGGACTGGGGGTGTTCCAGAGGGGCGACTTCTCGCGGTTCTGGGTACTCATGAGGTAAATCTTCAACAGTAGGCTCGGCAGAAGAAGGTTGTGGCGATGTATCTATATCGTAGTCACCAGGACCGTGAATATTACCCTCATCGTCTATAACAAGGAGTGGCGAATCAGGACTATATTGCAGTAGTTCTGTCATGCATCATATATACCATAAGCGTGAAGAAAAGTCAATGGCTACTGGGGACTATTCCCAGCGGAAGACTTTGAAAGCGATGGCGTAAATGACGATCATCCAGATGCCAATCAGGCCTAGTTGCGGTAGGATGTCGGCGAAGTGCTTTCCCTCGGTGGCGATCAGACGAATACCGTCAATGACCGGGGTCAGCGGCAAGAGTCCCGAAACACCCTGAAGCCACTCGGGCATAAGAAATCGCGGGAAGAAGGTGCCCGATAGGAACATCATCGGAAAGACGATGATGTTGGACAGTGGTGCCGCCTGACGTTCGTTTTTCGCCCAGCCACCAAGTGCCAGCCCAATACCAAGGATCAGAATGATGCCAATGACCAAGAAGAGTGTCAACTCGGCATAGTTCCCCACCACCTCGAGATGGAAGACGACGATAGCCACCGCAAACATGACGGCGAGTGCCAGCAGGCCAATGACAGCTTGTCCGATCATGGTTGCCAGAAAGTATTGCCAAACCCGTAGCGGAGTGGTGCTAAGACGGCGCAGAATGCCCATTTTCTTTAGCTCCGGGAAGATATTGACGGGGCCAAAGATACCCATACCGATGATGGCGAAGCCGAGGAGACCTGCAAAAGCGTAGTCAAAGGCCGAGAGACTGCGTTCATTGATCTGTTCAGTGGCGACCGAGAACGGCGTCTCATTCTTCACAAATTTGGCGTTAATCTGCTTGAACTGTGCGTCAAGAATCGATGACAGCGCCGTCGCCGACTGCTGGTTGTTCTGGGTATAGAGAACCTTGGCCTGGCCACTTGGGAACTGAGCACCTGCCTGCACATCACCAAACTCAGCCGGCAAGATAATCGTGGCATCGATCTCGGAACGGCTCATGCGTTCCTTTGCCTCGGAAAGCGTGGTAACCTCTTGGTTTACCTTCAATACCTTGCTGTCCGTCGATTGCTTAACGAATTCGTTGGCAAATGAACTGTCCGACTGATTGATCATCGCCACGTTAAATGACACATCACTATTGCCGCTATTGAGGCCGCCGAAGACAAAGAGGAAAATGAGCGGGAAGCCAATCGTGAAGAAGATGGCCAATTTGTCACGGAAGAAACGACGAGTGTTGATTTTGAAAAGAATAAATACGGTATAGAGTGAGCGCTTCATGACTAAACCTCCCGTAGCCCTTTCCCAGTAAGGTCGATGAAGACGTCCTCGAGGTTGGCCTGCTCGACGTGCTGCTCCTTTTTGAAGCCGCGTTTAAGGAGTGCTTTTACGAGATTCTTTGGGGTATCAATGGCGACAATCCTGCCTTCGTCCATGACGGCAATGCGATCACAGAGTACTTCGGCTTCGTCCATGTAGTGGGTTGTCATGATGACGCTAATGCCTTTGGCACGAACCTTTTCGATTAGCTCCCACAGGTGGCGGCGAGCTTGGGGATCGAGACCAGTGGTTGGCTCGTCCAAGAAGAAGACTTTTGGCCCATGAACAAGCGCAGTCGTAATACTGACGCGCTGTTTCTGGCCACCGGATAGGTTCTCAACGAAGCTATCGGCTTTGTCCTCTAGGTCGACATCGCGCAGGAACTGCAGCGGGTCGACTTTTTCACCATAGGCCGCCGCGAACATTTCAATGATTTCTTTGAGCTTGGTTTTGTCCTGGAAGGCTGGTGACTGCGGCTGCACCCCGATCAGATATTTGATCCGCTGTGGATCGTCGGCGACGTTGATACCGTCAATCGTGACCGTACCGCTGTCGATCGGCCGCAGAGTTTCCATCATTTCGAGTGTGGTTGTCTTGCCGGCGCCGTTTGGACCGAGAATACCGAAGATCTCACCCTTTTTGACGCTGAAGCTGACGCCGTCGACGGCCTGTTTGTCACCATAGCGCTTTTTCAAGTTTTTTACTGTCACCATGTCAGTCATATATACCTATTCTACACCACCACGCAGGCGGAGTGATAGATCCAGTAGCTAGATCGACGTGTCTTTATGCCCTCACCTAAGCCAGGCTCAAGCGACCGCAGCCCTAGAAATTACATCGCTAATTCGTGAATTTCTAGGCGCGTAGGGGCCTGGCGTGGGGAGGGCATAAAGACCTCGATGATTCTCCTTTCATGCAAAAGGAGAAATAGAGCAAGGTCGCCTCGGAAATAAATGCGAGCATTTATTATCGCTCGGCCAGATACGGTCAAATCCATCAGGGGTGAACGCTAGATGGTATAACAATCCGCTTTGCTTCTTGTTCTACCATCAGCTAAATCTCGTCAAATCGAAGATTATGACAAGATTCAAAAAAGCCCCCGGGTGGGGGCATTTTTGGCACCTGTTTGTTTGATACGAGTGTATCACCAAACGTGCTTATGGTGCAATATTATTTTTTCTTGCTAACTGTCAAGAAGCCGTTGCGTGGGTTTTCTTTTACAACGCGGTCTTCTGGTAGGTCAACCGGGTGTCCCTTTGCGTTTTTCTCTACTTTTGCGAAAAAGTAGATTGTCTGTGGCTTGCCACCACGAAGTGTTACTTCAGTGCTGTGCAGGTAGTATGTGATACCTTTTGAGTTTGTGTGCTTGTAAGCCATATGGTCTTATACCTCCTATTAGTTCTTACAATGGCTAGAGTACCGCCCCGAGAGCGCACTGTCAACACTAAACCGACTGAAAATGACGACGGAGTAGCGCCCGCAGCACCAGTAGGCTGACCAGACGAGCCACAATCATAGTGACAATTACCAGGCAAATAACGACCGACCAGCCCGCAAAATCGGGTGACCAGAGGGGGGAAACGAAGCTGTGATAGTACAGGTTTACATCGGGCAACTGGATGCTCTGAGCCAGGCCTGCTGCAGCTGGATATTTGCTAAGTTCCTGGTCAACGCAGGCGATATAACGGGGGTCAGGCCAGCGCCATCCCTGAGCGCGTCCGATGGGGTCGCACACGTCGGCCGCTTTTTGATAGACATTTCCATTGGGATTATTGCTGCCACTAGCTTCGGCGAGCGCCTTGGCTTTCTCACTGTCGCGCTGGTATTGCCCTTCCAGCGCAATCTTGTCTGGACTGGCGTTCATATGAGCAGTTACATAGCGTTGCAAATCATACAACCTATTTTTCAATACTTCACTATCGCCGGCCTTGTCTGCGGCATAGACAGCATCGCGTCGATCGAGCATGCCAATGTTGTTGAGACGCAGAAAAGTGGCCGCCATCAGCACAGCCAGAAGCAGCAAGATAACCAGCTGCCAGGTCTTGACGCGCTGCAATTGCTTGATATTCTTCTTGACTCGCTTTTTATCCGCCACTTTGAGAGATCTTCCCCACCGTTTAACTTCTTACAGTATACCACGAGGAGCTAGCGACGGTAGAGCATGAAGCGAGGAGTCATGATAAGCAGTGTAATGAACGCCGCTAGGATGAAAAACAGTCGTAACCCCGCCTCGTCGGGCAACAAGAGCACTACCACGCCGAGAAGTAGTGCACCAAGAGCGGCGCCAAGGTTGACGACCATTTCTATCAAGAACAGATAGACGACTCGTTTTCCAGAGGCATCGGCCGTATCAAACATCCCCCGAGTAAATGCCATTGAATAGCCTGTGGTGGCGGCTTCATTCAGCACATTCGTAAAGATGACACCGACTGGGGTAGTGACGAAAGCTCGCATGATGTGGATGAACGAGTTGAGATAGGTGCTGGCTTTTAGCAGCTCCCGACCACGCCGGTGATCGATGAGCTTACCGAAGGTGTACGACGCCAGCAGTGCCGTAAGGAGTGTTACAGAGCTCAGTAGCCCAATCTTGGCATAAATCTCGTTGCCGTCGCCCGCAAAGACAACCAGCGCCATAAATAGCGTCCAGGCAGTTGCTGTCACGAACACATCCACGCCAACTGCTGTTTCAGCCACCAAACTCCGCCAGGTGGTGCGCCACGGAAAACCGCTAAAATCTAATTTTTGATGGGTGCGAGTTGGTTCGCCACTCTTAAACAGCGGCGCAGCGGCCAGAAGAAATAAGGCCGCGGCGACCACCATAACAACTTCCGGCCCCGCCCAAAATGCCAAGAATCCGCCGATCACCGGGCTAATGCCAGAGGCAACCTTCTCAAAAATATTCATATAGGCCATCTCTTTGCCGGCGTGCTCGATATTCTTCACTTTTGAAAAATCCACCAGATAACTCATGTCGTACAGACAAGCCGAGGAAGCTTGAAAAACGCACCAGAGTCCGAGAGCCCATAGGCCATACTCGGGCACGAACGGTAGGAAGATCATGCTAGCAGCTGCCAGGACATTGCTAATAAACGTCGTATGTTTGGGGCCGACACGAGCAATCAGCAGCGCTGAAGGCCAAGCAACCGGGATCTTGAAAGCATAGAAAACTGCCCAGAAGAAAGCCAAAAATACCAGACCATAATGTTCCTGCAAGAGGTAAATCGACGTAAAGACGGCGATCATTCTGAGGGCAAACAAACGCATGGTACGCGAAATATACAGCTCAGCAACTTCAGTAAAGGTAGCATAACGCCAGAAATGGCGCCGCTGGAGCAGTCGATGAATGAGCGTTTGAAACATTTTTTCTCGTGGTGTTTGTTATTAAGTCGTTTCCTCCAGTATACTACAGATATGAATATATTTTTCTCTGGCATCGGTGGTGTAGGAATCGGCCCACTGGCTGAGATCGCAGCCGATGCAGGCTACCGAGTGCAGGGTTCGGATGCAGCCGAGGGGTTGATGACGCAGGCTTTGCGAACTCGTGGTATCACAGTGAACATTGGCCAAGATGGCTCATTTTTGCAAGCCACACACGATGAAACACCGATTGACTGGTTCGTCTACACGGCTGCTCTGCCAGATGACCACCCCGAGCTTGTATTAGCCCGTACGCTCGGCATTAAAACGGCGAAGCGGGATGAGTTGCTAGCTCACATCATTGCCGAAAAAAACCTGAAACTTATTGCCGTCGCGGGTACCCATGGCAAAACCACGACCACGGGGATGCTTGTCTGGACGCTCAGACAACTCGGCGTGTCTGTCAGCTATGTCGTTGGCACGACGCTCAGCTTTGGACCGAGTGGCATGTTCGACCCGGCCAGTGAGTATTTTGTGTATGAGTGCGATGAGTTTGATCGTAACTTCCTGCACTTTCGGCCACATCTTTCGCTCGTTACCTCAATTGACTACGATCACCCAGACACCTATCCAACCGAGCGAAGCTATTTTGATGCTTTTAGGCAATTCGGTGAACAGTCGCAGCAACTCATCGCTTGGCAATCCCAGCACGGCGAGCTTTTTGCGCAGCACCCTGACGCTTGGCTGCTCGAGGCTTCGCTTGATGTCAAATTACCCGGCGCACACAACCGTGCTAATGCCACCTTGGTGTTAAAAACGCTCGAGAAACTTGGAGTAAGTGGTGATGGGTTTGCCGCTCTGACCGAGTTCCCTGGCACGGACCGCCGCTTCGAAAAGCTAGCCGACAACCTTTACAGTGACTACGGTCACCATCCGGCCGAAATCGCCGCCACGCTGCAAATGGCGCGTGAGCTATCTGATCATATCGCACTTGTTTACCAACCACATCAGAACGTCCGCCAACACGAGATTAAAGATCAGTACACTGATCAGTTCGAGCTGGCCGACGAAGTCTATTGGCTGCCGACCTACCTCAGCCGTGAGGATCCGAACTTGCCTATACTTACGCCCGAAGAATTAATCCCAAATATTACGAATAAAAACTCGGTTCATACTGCTGAGCTGAATGATGAACTATGGGACACCATCCAAAATGCCCGCGACGCAGGCAAGCTCGTCCTCTGCATGGGTGCTGGATCAATCGATGGATGGCTACGAGAAAAGTTGACGGCGCGTCTTTAGCGATTATCACCGCTACCACTGATGACGCCGCGCTCTAGGCGACTCGCGAGTTTTTCAATGTTATATGTGGCGATGTCATCCATCTTGATATCAAAATAATTCCCAATTGTTGCAATGTGCCATAGGACATCACCAAGCTCTTTTTTGAGATCATCAGTATCCACCTGAGCAAAGTCGCTACCTTTGTCGCGAACGATTTTCTTCATTTTTTCGGCGATTTCGCCTGCCTCGCCACACAGGCCGAGCAATAAATGAAATAGCTCATCTTTATCGTCCCTCGAGCGGGCGGTACGCATAGCAAGTTGTTGGTAGTCGTTCATATTCATATCTTAATTGTACCAATCTTCCTCAAATTCTTCGAAGAAATGATCGTCGCCAAAGAACGTTCGCGTCACGATGGCTTCGACAGCGGGAGCAAGGTCATTGTTGGCGAGTTTATGCGGACGAGCCCACATAATGTTTTCGCGAGCAACGATAGCATCGCTGTTGAATCGAAAGACATGCGCCAACGTTGTCGATAAGATTGCTCCCCCACTTTTTACGCGAATGTAGCAATCACCGGCGTGAGTTAATGGCTGATTTTTGAAACCAAGTTTCTCGAATGTTTCTCGCTTCGCTGCCGCTTCAATGGTCGAGTCATCAATATGCAGCTTGCCGTACGGCAATGTCCACGTGTCGATATTGGGTTGTTTGGTGCGTCTTTGGAGCAGTACGTCACCGTCAGAATTTTGGACGACCATCATAGTGATGACTTTTGGTTGCGAGCGAACCAAAAACCTTTCGGTACTCACACGATCGACATAGCTCATACCTTTTTGACTAAGTGTGTAGCCGCTATCCGTCTTGCTGACGAGTCCATTCTTCAGTAGAACTTTCAAATGATAAGTAAAAAGATTGGTATCTGTTTTCGGGGGTCTCAGATCGCGAAACCGAGCCTGTTTTTGAAACATCAAGACGCCAATGATGTGACGTTGTATGTGATGATCTATTATTACCTGCTCAAACATATTTGACTCAAATTATACTCTCTATCTTGTTTCACTATAGCGCACTATAGTCAGAATGTCATCTGTTATAAATAGCTTGAAAGGACGATGCATCATGGTTGAAACATTAGTAGCCTCTGGAGAATTTGAGCGAAAACCACCCCACGAAGTCGAGAGGAAATACCTGCCCATCTTCCCGGATCAGCTCGAGCAGTTCCGTGAGAGCGCCTTGCCAGTCGAGCAGTTTTACCTGAGTCATCCGGACGAGATGTTTAGTCTGCGCCTCCGCGAGACGTGTGACGAGCATGGAGCTTTGCATTACGAAGCAGCACTAAAGGATAAGGGTGAGATGACCGATGCAGGACTAGACCGAGTCGAAGTCCCCGCAGATATATCCCCGGCTACCTACCGCGCCTATTTTGATGAGGATAAAACGCCTTGGCTCCGCAAGCTGCGTGCTGAGCCAAGCAAGCATATCGCGATTGATTTTTTCGAAGATGGACATATACAAGCCGAGGCGGAGGATGCGACCGCCTGGCGAGCATTCTGTGACCGTCATCGCCTAAACGACAGCTTCGTAGATATTACCGGCGACAAACTTGCCAACAACGAATTTCGTGCCCACTTCCAGTTCCGACAGCGTCATGGAGGCAAAGAAGCGCTCGGGCTCCCCGCTGAACTCGATACTGGGAAGATTGCCGAAGCTATCTGGCGTCGGCATCACACTTCCCACTACACCGTTGCGACTATCGCCGGGCGCTCAGGCTCCGGTAAAACAACCGTCATCCGCGACATCCAACAACAACTCGAACAAAATGGCGTTCGTAGTATCGTTCTATCGACCGATGATTACCACCGCGGCAAATCGTGGCTGGAGAGTTATAAGGGTGGTGAATGGACCGACTGGGATGCCCCGATCGTGTACGATATCAAGGCCTTGCAAGCAGATGTACGATGGCTGTGGAGCGGCGAAACGATCGCCAAACAGTGGTTTGATTTCGAGACCAGTGAACCGGCTTACGGGGGTGTTCTGGAGCCAGCGCCGGTCATACTCATCGAAGGCATTTACGCTCGTCACTCGTCGTTTAGTGCCCTGACGGACCTGCGCTTCGAACTCCCCACGCCCCTCGCGACGTGCATCGGCAGGCGGCTACTACGTGACCTGAAAGAACGCCCGGTCTTCGCCGACCCGTCCAAGAGCTTGAAATACATGCTGGAAAATGCCGAACTGGCATACCGAGACCAGATCACTAGCGAGGTGGCAAAGCCTTAACAAAGTTCGTCACAATCCCCTCGCTCGTCCAACGCGTTTCAAACGTTGTGATGATCTTGTAATCGTCATGAAGCTCGGACTCGTGCAGATCAAAGCTCTGTTCATCGATCCGCCATTTCTCGGCCACGAGTTGCTCTAAGCTCCAGATGAAAAGATCGCGTGCGTCGGTTTTGAAATAGAGCGCGCCGTCGCCTGCCAGCAGGTCGCTATACATGCGCAGATACGTTGGGTGTGTCAGTCGCCTGGCACCTGAACGACTTTTGGGAAACGGATCTGGAAATGTCACCCAGACCGCCTCAAGTGAGCGTGGTGAAAGTAACTCTGGCAGTTGATCAGCCCTGGCGCGAAGGAAGCGGATGTTGATGAGGCCTTTTTCTTCGGCCAGCCGCGCGCCGGTCTGAAGGCGGTCGCCTTTAACGTCAATAGCTGTAAAATTTTTGGATGGATACTTCTCGGCAAGCGCTACGCTCAGTAAGCCAGTACCAGCGCCGACTTCGATGACCGCCGGCTGCCAGGATTTATCCCACTCCTCTACCTCAAAACACAGCGGCGAATTGTGAAACAAAGCAAACCGATACTTTTTGCGCTTTCTGGTAATAATAAAATCTTTGGGATCGAGCGTGGTCATGGGCTTCATTCTACCATAGTGCGGGTCACGGCAGGTGCGCACGGTAATAGTGGTCATGGTATACTAAACCGTATATGACAAGACTCCAAGACATCAATTTTGACAACTTCTCAGCCTGGATGGGCGACAGGGGTATCGACGCTCTCACCGCGATCGTCATCGGTGTGATTGTGTACTACATCGGCAAACGACTACTGAGCCGACTGATAAAACAAATAATCAAAGGTGCTCGCCACCGCGAATGGCACCGCAAAGACATAGAGAAACGTCAAAATACCCTCGTACAGCTCTTCGCCACTATCTGGCGCCTGGTCGTCATTTTGTCGGTCACTTACGCCGTCCTGCAGGCACTGTTCGGTGCGGCCGTTAGCAATACCTTTGCGCCGCTCTTCGCCAGTGCGGGTATCATCGGCATCGCGGTCGGTATTGGTGCACAGTCGCTGATAAAAGATTTTCTCTCGGGTATTTTTATTATTAGTGAAAACCAATACCGCGTGGGTGACATCGTCGACATTGAGGGTGCCAGTGGCACCGTGGAGCGCATCGGCACTCGCTCAACTATCCTGCGTGATGTTGATGGCAACGTCCATTACTTCCCCAACGGCATGGTGCAGCACGTCATCAATAAAACCATGGGATACAGCATGGCGCGCTTTTCCGTCTCGCTCCACCCGTCAACCGACATTGAAAAGATCAGTGAAATCATCGATGAAATTGGCAACGCCCTCGCCAAAGAAGAGGCCTGGGAACACAAGATTCTGGAAGCACCGAACTTTATTTCCATCGGCGATTTCAACGGCAATGCTGTTGAAGTGATCGTCGCGGGCAAGACTCAGCCATCCGACCAATGGGCGGTTATTGCAGAGATGCGTCGTCGCTTGCTGGATCGCTTTGAGCAAGAGGGTGTCAAGCTGGCAGTATCGCCAACTCAAGCTACTATTAAATCGAAAAAATAAGATTACTGGTTTGCGGTGGCGGCTGGGTCTTCGTTAATACGAAGGGCTTCGTCGCTCAGGACGCCACTTTCAAATACATTGACTGACGTGACCTGTCGAGCTGTTTTGTCGTAGAGTTTTTCATACTCATCGAGCACATCTTTATCGATAGGGCCGCTGTTTGGAAAGGCGGTGAGCTCCTCGGCTTCATCGACCTTATTGCGAACATCATCATAACCTGGTCGACTTAGGTCAACTTGAGCCGCGCCACTCCAGGCATATAGCGCCAGGGCGATGCTCACCAGGAATAGTGAGATAGCAATCGAGCTCACAATCAAAATCACGAAACGGTTTTTTGCCAGCTGATAAGCGCGGTGATCTTCGTGCTGTTCTTCGGTCATTAATTCTTCTCCCTGTATGAACGAGCGAACTCGGTGAAGGCTTTTTTGTACTCGGTAATGTCACTTGCTAATTTTTGCGATGACTCATTGACGATCTGTCGTTTGGCACGGGCATCCTGGAGGCTATCGTAAAATTTAGCCGGCTGATTGACACAGTCAATTCTCATTGTTGCCGATAGTTGCTCTTCGTAGGTCTGGTAATGGGTGCGGAAATCGTTGAGGTGTTGATCATACTGACTAGTCACCGTCAGTAGCGTACTGCCGTCGAGACGATTTAAGGCGATACGACTATTGAGTGGGGCGGCGAGCTTGGTCGAAAGACGCTCGTACAGTTGGCCTCGATTTACCCGTAGCAGGGCATCGTTAGAATGCACTCGACCCAGCGTTGCCTTCACTTCACTACAGCGGGCACGTATCTGCACTAGCTGCTGATCGGTAATCGTACTGCTGTCTTCAGCGAAAACGGTGCCGCCGATAAAAGCCGTACTGACGAGCACTGCGGTGATAGCAAAAACAGAGAATAGTCGTTTACTGATCATGTCCACTTATTATCGCCCTTCGGACCCTATTTGGTCAAATGCAGTTTACCGGCTGTTTCCTCGACCAGCCCGTCTTTTATGAGACCGGCGAGTGCGGGCGCAAATCGCTCATCAATCCCAACGTATGCCGAAAGTTGTTGCCGAGTCATATTCTGGTAAGTCAGCGCCGTAATAATCTGCCCTCGTACTTCGCGCACGCTGCCCTTTAGCGGTGCCTGGACCTTATAGTGCTTACTTTGTCGCAGCCGGCCTTGGCCACTCCTTTTCAAAAAACTGCCATAGTCCATCAGCGCCCAGTACCACTGCCGCGGGTGTTCGGTATCGATCGTGGCGCTGAGCAGTGCTGCAATCGCCTTGTCATCCACGACTGCGCCGTCAGTAAAGAAATGGTGCAAATAGACGGTGCGCACATTCGTCTCGATAAAAATCGCTGGCTGGTTAAAACTATAGGCCTGGATGGCACCCGCCGTATTTTTGCCGACGCCTGGTAGCGACACCAGTTCCTTGGAGTCGGTCGGGAATTTGCCGCCAAGTTCATTCGTAATTATTTTTGCCGCTTCGTGAAGATACTTGGCCCGCCGGTTATACCCCAGCCCCTGCCATAGCCGTAGCACATCGCCCAGACTGGCCGCCGCGAGAGTTGCTTCGTCTGGAAAGGCAGCAATAAAACTTTCAAACTTCGGTATAACTCGATCTACCTGCGTCTGCTGTAACATTACCTCACTGACCAGTACATAGTACGGCCTGGTGTCCTCACGCCATGGCATGGGGCGATAGAGTTCTTTAGCTTTTTGCCAAATTAATTCTTTGAAGTCTTCATTCGTCACTGTTTTATTATAAAGGGTATAATAGATATATGGTCACCTACACACTTGCCGGAGGATGTTTTTGGTGCTTGGACGCCGTGTTTCGACGACTCAAAGGCGTCGAAACGTCAATTTGTGGCTACGCTGGCGGTGAGGCTAACGACGCTCATTACTACGCGGTCGCATCCGGCAAAACGGGCCACGCCGAAAGTGTGCAAGTGACATTTGATGAATCGATCATCCCGGCTGCAACCATCCTCGATATCTTCTTTCTGATTCACAACCCGACCACACTCAATCGCCAAGGTAACGACGAGGGTCCACAGTACCGCTCGGCGATGTTTTATTCTGGTGACGCACAAAAAGCCGAATTCGAAGCTGCGATTGAACGGGCGAAAACTCATTGGGACGATCCTATTGTGACCGAACTAACGCCGCTTGATGCGTTTTACGAAGCAGAGCCAGAGCACCAGGATTATTTCGATCAGAATCCTGGCAACGGCTATTGTTCAGTCGTGATCGAGCCCAAGATCGTCAAAGCCCGCGGTGCATACACAGCTTGGCTCAAAGATGAGTAAATGCTATACTTTATATAGTTAACAAGGGAGAGATAATATGAAACTTACAAAATACCAACACTCGTGCTTTACGCTAGAAAAAGACGGCAAGGTCTTAGTTGTCGATCCAGGCGCGTGGGCAACAGATTTTATTGTCCCAGAAAACGTCGTTGCAATTGTCGTGACCCACGAGCACGCTGATCATTTTGACCCCGAAAAGCTACACGCAATCATCAATAAAAATCCTGAGGCAGTTATCTATGGACCAGATGCTGTCACTCGCCAGGTAGCCGACCTTTCAGCTCGTGCCGTCTCACCCGACCAGACTGTGGAAGTTGGTGGCTTTATACTTACTTTCACCGGTGGAACACATGCAACAATCCACAAAGATTTTCACCCAGAGTTTCAAAACGTGGGCGTCATTGTCGATGATGTACTCTACCACCCGGGGGATAGCCTTGCCTTGCCAAATCGCGCCATAAAAGTATTGTCCCTCCCTATCATTGCACCCTGGGAGAAAGTATCTGAATCTGTTGACTTCCTCATCGCCGTCAAACCTGAACTCGCCTTTCCTACTCACGACGCCATGCTATCGGAGTTTGGCTTCGGTCTCTACGATCGCTGGCATAAACTTGCCGCTGAGAAGTACGACATTCGGTATGAGCGCATTGAAGGTTCAATCGATATCTAATGGACGAAGCGCTCTCACATCTTTCTTCGTCCGATCCGCGTCTCGCGTTCTTGATTGAGGCTCACACCAAACCCGCCTTTCTACCGCACACCAACTACTACCACGAACTGGTCGATAGCATCATCTCGCAGCAGCTCAGCGTCAAAGCTGCTCGTACCATTGAGGGTCGCTTCAAAGATTTATTTGGCGGCGAGTTTCCCTCGCCCGAACAAATCCTAGAAAAGGATGTCGAAGAGCTCCGCGCCGTCGGTCTGTCGCGACCCAAGGCTCGCTATATTCAGGATCTAGCCATGAAGATACTCGACGGCACGGTGACTTTCGATACACTCGATAGTCTGACCAACCAAGAAATTGTCGATGAGCTCACAAAGGTCAAAGGCATCGGCGTCTGGACTGTTCATATGTTTCTCATGTTTTGCATGGGGCGACTGGATGTACTGCCAGTTGGTGATCTCGGCATCAGAAATGGCATCATGAAACTCTACGAGCTAGATACCCTTCCCGATGCCGTGGCTATTGAGACAATTGCGCGCGCCAACAAGTGGCATCCGTATGAATCAGTCGCTAGCTGGTACATTTGGCAATCGCTCGACAACACTCCGAGCGTTTAACCGCGACGTATTTCGCGTATAAGCAACCAGCTATACGCCGACAAACATAGCAAGATTGTCGTCAGATGACCCAAACTCCAAACCGTTACATGGCGAACGCCGGGCATACGATTTTTTTCGACTGAAACAACCAAATCACGCAGAGCTGTGACGGATACTACCCGGGCGGCGCGTGAGGCGAGGGCTGTGGTCTGTGAATCGTTCAACAATTCCACCGATGATTTGAAGGCTGGCCCACGTTTGAGTATTCGCGGTGAGATAGGTGTATTGTAATTATTCACACCACACAGACTAATCATCCGGTGCAGTGAGTCACGGCGCGCGAATACATTCATGGCCATACTGGCGCCAGCACTCTCACCGATTAGTGACACCAGGTAGCCTTCTGCCTGCGCATTTTCGATTGCCGCTTCGACACGTTCGTATTTCTCTTCGTAAGGCCGGCCGTCATACCACTGCATCGACACCAGCTGCGTCTTGACGCCGTAGATGCGCCAGAAAAACAAAAAGAAGCGACGCACTACGTCGTAGTGATCACCTAGGCCGGGAATATAAATGACAAGATGCTTCATGTGGGCATGTAGAGGATCTCACCTCTGGCATCGCGCTGATGAATCTCGTTGAACATTCTCCTCAGACCATCAAGATCCAGATCCTCAAACTTCTTAAATCGAATGCAGCTTTTGCCGCAGCTTACCTTGCCGAGCTCTGATTGATATTTCTCAGCCAAGTACCGGCCTTCGGTGACGACACAGACGTAAAGGCTAAGATAGTTTTTCTGAACTGCCAAGGCTAACTGCGGCCACTCACCCGGTTCTTTCGCGCTTTTAGGTTGATACGGTCGCATACCATAACCGAGCATGCCGCCAGACGTACTGGTAAAAAAGACTGGTTCTAGATTTGGCAGTTCCTCACGGATTAATTGGTCAAGCTTCTCAATATCAGCCTGTCGTGGACCGGCTATATCTATATATTCTTCGCGTGAGGCTGCCTGTACGTTCATGGTCCTTAGTATACCAATTATTCCGGACGGGGTATATTAGATGGCAGTGAATCATCTCATGTCATTTTTGATTACAGCAGGTGCTTATCGTAGCCACGTTTCACCAGCTCGTCAAATGCTCGCTTAACTTCATCGGGCACATATTGCTCAATCTGAAAGCCACGCTTGGGGTATTCCATGATTCGCTGAAGATCACCAACCATAATGTTGACGACATAGTCAAAAGGATACATTTCACTTTTACAATAGTCCTCGAGTGAAATATTCATTGCCGACATAATCACTTCTGGTCGCCGTTCTTCTGGCCATTGTTTCATAAAAGTAGCATACGCTCGACGCAACATGTAGGGCTTTGTGACGACAATCATCTTTTTAGGGAGAAGATCTTGTTCAAAGAGCAGACGATAGCTAAGTGTTACATTCTCACTCGTATTAGTGGCTCCGTGCTCGAGAAGTAGCGCATCACTGTGTACGCCCAGTTCGCGTGCTCGACTAGCAAACCAGTCTGCTTCTGACCGATCTAAGAGATGCCTCGTGCCGACGCCTTGATTACCCGTAAATAGAATCCTCGGTGCCCATCCATCCTTCCAGAGCTGCGCAGCCCACTCAGCAGTACGAATGTCCTGATTGCCGAGCCCTAAAATAAGATCAGCTTTTTCAAGTGGCTGCTCATAGCGCATATAATCCCAGACTATTTCAGCCAGTTCTTGATCTGTCATACTTCTATTCTACTCCCGAATACTGCTCGGAACTCCAGGCTGATGTACATGCCATAAATAGCTTCAGGTTCTGTCCCTCGAAATAATATGCTTCGCCCTTTCCAACAAAAGCTACGTCACCAGCCTCAAGCATTACTTCTATATCCCGTGTTGTTATTCTGCCAGCTCCAGAGAGCACCCGGATAACCATATCGGACTTCTCGTTCAGTGCATAGTTTGTCACTGGGTAGCGTCCGTCGATAGCAACGTCAGCACCATCAATGCTTTCAATGCCACCAAATTCTGTCACCTCACAACTATCGCTATTTTGTACGATTTCAACTGCAGAACGAGGAATGTGTTTCATGTATCTACGGTGTTAAGCGGTTAATATCGCGCGGGAAGAGAGTGGCTTCTTTGACGTTGGCGAGGCCGATGGTCTTCTCGACTAGTCGGTCGATGCCGAGTCCACAGCCACCATGTTGTGGCAAGCCGTATTTAAATGCCTGCAAGTAGTATTTAAAGCCTTCGTGAGTCACGTCGAGACCGGCGGCGGTCATCTGCTCGATCATTTTTTCGTAGTTGTTCTCGCGCAGCGGCACGGTCGCAATCTCAAGCCCACGGTAAAGTAGGTCGCCCCAGGCAACAGTCCCGTCGTCTTTAAACTTGTGGTAGAATTTGCCGGCTTCAGCAGGAAAATCTGTAGCATAGACCAGGTCGGTTCCGAGTTCTTTTCGTGCGTAGTCGCAGATCCAGCGCTCTTCGTCTGGTGTGAGATCTTTTTCGTCGGTCACATCGGTTTTGGTTGCCGCTGTGTACATTTCGTGAATTGTGGCAATAGTAAATCGTGGAATCTTACCGTCTTCGGGTAGTTTCAATTCTGGAGCGTTGAATGTTTTAAGGTCTGCTGCGTGCTCGTCGTAAACGCGTCGCAGCACCTGCTGTGTCATGTCGCCGACTGTGTCGAGTACTTCGTCGTGACTCTCTACAAAGCCCATCTCGATATCGAGCATAGTGAGTTCGGTCAGGTGACGCGTGGTTGCACTTGGTTCAGCCCGGTAGCTATGACCGATCTCGTAGACGCGCTCAAACGCACCGACCATGATTTGTTTATAGAACTGCGGACTCTGAGCAAGCGTGGCCGTTTTGCCAAAATAGTCGAGTTTGAAGACCTCTGCCCCGCCTTCGGTCGGCTCGGCAAGCAGTTTTGGGGTATCGATTTCGACGAATTCTTTTTCCTGCAGATACTCGCGAATGTAGCGAGTCAGGCTGCCGCGAATTTTAAATATCTTTTGCTCCTGAAGGTTGCGAATGTTGAGCACGCGGTATTCAAACAGCGTGTCCAGGTTTTCTGACTTGTGACTAATTGGCTTATCGATCTCGATCGGCGGTTCGTCGGTGACGGGCACGAGCACTTCGACTTTAACGTCGTGTAGCTCAGCACCACCCGGGGCGCGCTCGTCAGCCACAACGGTGCCCGTAAAGCTCACTACTGTGCCGATATGAAGGCCGCGTAGTTTTTCGATTTCGTCTTTGTCTTCGATAAGACTCTGCGCTAGACCACTGCGGTCGCGCACGCTGAGGAAGTTTAGACCGCCAAGCAGGCGCTTTTTATGGAGCCAGCCTTGGATGGTGACGGTCTCACCGATATGTTCGGCTAATTCTCGGGTTAATGTTCGTGTCATAGTAATTTCCTTATTAAAGAGTTGGTGGGTAACGGCTGAGAGTGGGTCAATAGCAAAAAGTGCGCCAGCTAATTGCTGACCCGGACATTACTATCGTTATTTACTCGCCATGTCATATGGGGTTATTGTATCATTTAGTGAACATACCAACAATCTTCAGAGCAAGATCACCCATTCTTGCGCGAGGTTTTTCTTTCGCATGAGCGATTTGCATAGTAAGATACTCAATTATTACTGGATCTCTAACGACTTCTCCGTCTTGATCGACGATATTGCCAACTTCACCACCTCGGACCTCAATGGTAAATTGGATTCCTCTATGCACATGGACGTGAATCTGCGCATAGTGAGTAAGCTCATCCACACCGTAAGTCTGCGCTCGGATCGTGATTTCCGTACCGAGTGTTCCTGTAAGCGTGTGTGGGCCCATGCCGCCAGTTGAGGGTGTCGCTACTCGATCTCTGCCTTTTTCAATTAACCTATCCGCATATGCCAGCTGTAGCCCTATAGCTTCTCTTGCTAGACCTTCTGTTTCATACAAAGTTTTATACATTAATTGCGTCCTTGCTGTCATTATTGTGGTGCGGATTTCGAGCCGCGACTACCCGCATATCTTCGTGCGCGTCAAATTCATCAACAATTTTGCGTCCTAGGAGCGCTTCGATAACGTCCTCGAGGCTCACGAGTCCGACGGTTTCATGGAATTCATTGATCACAACAAATAAGTGATGATGTGTGCGCAAAAAAGCCGCCAGAGCGTGCTGCAGGGTTTGTGTGTCCTTAATATAGAAAACTCTCGGCTCCATCGCCTTTTCGACCGATGTCGATTTACGATGCGCGTCGATCGTCAGTAGGTCCTGGATGTGTAGCATGCCCACCACGTGATCAATGTCGGCGTCGACCACCGGAAAACGGCTGTGGCCTTTTTTATGTAGCTCGTCGAGGGTGAGCGGTCCCAGATGTTCGCGGCTACTAATATAATCGATCGCCGCCCGGGGCGTCATGACTTCGCTGACTCGTCGTGACTCAAAGTCCATACTATTAATTATTAATTTCCGTTCATCGGCAGACAGTACAGTGCCAGCGCCTTCGACCAAATGACTAAGTTCGGCCTTTGAGCTAAGTTTTGGGTTGAAGGGTGTCGGTGCCTTCCCGCGAATAAACCAGATGACCGATGTCCAGCGCTCAACAAAGTGAAGCAGATGCACTTCGTATGCTGCATACAGGCGTTCTCCCCACCGACTGACAGTTTTAATGCGAGCTAGCGCGCTATGCTCAAATGCGACGACAATTGAGACCAAAATGCCCAGCGTCCATCCAAAGGTGGCAATGCTGATCGCGACTACCGCGACGACGATAAGTGCAGTTAGTACGCGCAGTAACGATACGACGCTCGGTAGCAGCTGTTCTCGGCGCAGAGCCCGGATAGCCTCCGGATCGCCTATTGCTGCTCGACGTTCAAGCTCAAACAGGCTAAAGTGGCTGCGGACCGGTCGAATACTGGCAATAATCCCCAGTTTCACAAACAAGACAGCCAAGACAAGTACCAAAAACGTCATCATTGTACCCACTATTGTACCCTAGTATCGCTTGTTCTAGCAGCCCATCTTCGCTACACTAGATGGTAATAACCTAAGGAGTCTCTCGTGGATAAAAAAGCCTGGATCATTTTCTCTGTCATCGTTGTCGCCCTACTCGGAGGACTTGTCTATCTATCAAGTAAGAATAAGGTAGACGTCAGTAACGTCAATACTGACCAAATATTCTCAGCCAGCGAGCAAAACGGTAACATCGCCGATCACGTATTTGGCAAAAAAGACAGCAAGGTTGTCCTGGTTGAATACGGTGACTTCCAATGCCCTGGATGCGCTGGAGCCCACACTCAGATTAAAGCTATCAGTGAAGAGTACGAAGACCGTATCGCTTTTGTCTTCCGCAACTTCCCCCTCACCACCATTCACCCGAATGCTCGTGCCGCCGCAGCAGCAGCTGAAGCCGCCGGTCTTCAAGGTAAATACTGGGAAATGTACAACATTATCTACGAGAGCCAGGATAACTGGAAGGATGCCAGCGCCACCGAGCGTGATGCCTTCTTCACCCAGTATGCCATCCAGGCAGGGGTCAACAAAGATAAGTACGCTAGTGATCTCGCCAGCACCTCCATCTCCAAGAAGATCACCTTTGACCAAGCGCTCGGCAAGAAGCTCAATATTAGCGGTACGCCGACCTTCTACCTTAACAGTACCCTCGTCGACAGCGATGTCACCAACAATATCATCCAGTCTGACGGTAGCCAGTTGAAGAGCCTTATCGACGAAGCTCTGAAGAAGTAGGCGCGCTTACTACAAAATAAAATCACCCCGGTGCCTTGGGGTGATTTCTTTTTTTGGATGTAACCCTCTAAAGGGGTTACGAGATTTTCGAACACACGTTCTAATGTGCGATATACAGTTGCCATTCGGCAGGCACCACATCCACTGCGATCTTTTTGCGTCTACTCGACACAAATTCGACTGCTATTGGCATGTGTTTTGCTCCTTGTACTATTGTACTTGTCCTCACGCGCTCGTCGACCTTTAAAATAGTATATTTGTCACGTGTTCCGAGCGCAGACACATCGTTAATAGTATCAAGATAACGTAATCACGTCAAGACGGGGCGTCACGTATGACGCTTATTGTTACTATTTTAGAAGATTCGAAGGCGTTTTGCAACAGTATACACAAGCGTAATAATAACAACGGCTGTCACCGTTACGGCAGCGTATGCCCAAGGTTCGTGTTGATACGGCAGCTCAATGTTCATGCCGTACATGCCAAAGAAGACGTTTGGGAGCGCGATCAGAACGGTAAAGACGGTCAGCGTTTTCATGCGTTCGTTCAAGGTGTTGTTGGCAATGGTGCCGTAGGCGTTTCGAATACTCTCGACGTTCTTAAAATAGGTATCCACCCCCACCAAGAGCTGTTGAATATGGAGGGTAATATCCTCGAGTGATTCTCGGTCCTCGTCGCCAAACAGTTGATGCGAGGTATCGCCCAGGCGTTTGGTGATGGCGAGGATTCCCTCAAGGTTCATCTGGTACTGATTCAGGTTATCCTCGACGGTCACAAAATGGACAAAGTCTTGGTTGGTAACCTCGTGGGTACTCAGGCGCTGACCAGTGTCTTGAATGATGCGCGAAGTGTGCTGAATTAGCTCCTCGTACATACCGACGACGCCTGCAAGCGTCGCCAGCAGCAGCCCGGCGCCACCCTCTGATGAGCTGGCAGCCTTTTGAATGATTTCTGGCGTCAGCAGGGTGTCGGCATGCGACAGACTAAAGAATCGGGTGCCCTCGACAACAGCCAGAAACGGTCGCGTCAACACCATGCCCCGCTTGGTGCGCTGCGGCACCCTTAGGAAGATATATTCTTTGCCGTTATCAAAGTCTGCCCGTGGTAATTCCCCACTGTCGGTCACGTCCTCGAGAATATTACGGTTAAGACCAAACCGCTTACTGAGCTCTTCGGCATCAGCCGCATCGAAATGTTCACCGCGCACCCATAGTAGTTCACCCCTTGGCGTCTGTACTTTCTCAAAATCCTCACCCGAAGACCGCTTGGCGTAATAACTCAGCATTTACTAAAAGTATACCCTGTTTTTAGCGTAAGGGCTATGCTTCGCCAGGTGTCTCGTCGGGGGAAGCGGCGTGAAGTTGTTTCTCTTTGAGTGAGAACACCAGCACAGCCGCAGCCAACATCAGAATGGTTGAGGTGATGAAGATTCGTTGCAGGCTATCGCTAAAGGCGTGGGTGATTTTACTCCCGTACGCAGCCTGGTCTTGGCGGAACTTCGTCAGGGCTTTTTCTTTCACTGGAGCCGGTAGGTCCTTGGTGGCGGTCTCGAAGCCGTCGGTTATCTTCTGCTTGGTGTCTGGCATATTGATATTCAACAGGGTGTTGGAATCGTTCAGATCACCCATCTTACTACTGGTCGGACTCTTGGCCAGCGTCTGGATGTAGGCATCGTTTTGGACACTGGTACCGAGGGCGTTCGTCAGCCCTGTCGTCAGAACGGCGCCAAATACCGCCACACCAATCGTCGAGCCAAGACTACGAAACAGCTGGCTAGAACTCGTCGCTGCACCAAGATCATGCTGCGTAAACTCATTTTGAACTGCCAAGTTCATAACTGGCATGACAACACCAAGTCCCGCGCCCAGGAAGACCATGATAATCGCTTCGTACAGATAGCTGCTCTCTGGCGTAAGGGTGGCTAGTAGCGCCACCATAACTGTCGCCAGCACGATTCCGATCTGCATGAAGATCTTGTAACGACCGGTTCGTGAAATGATCTGGCCAGAGCCAATGCTAGTGATCATCAGACCGGCGATCATTGGTAGTAGCATCAGGCCAGATTCGGTTGGGGTTGCCCCGAAGACCTGTTGGTTAAACTGCGTTAGATAAAGGATAGACCCCATGAACGCTGCGCCAAACAGTGTTGCGATGCCCATAATGAGCATGAAGTTACGGTTTTTGAAGAACGTCAGCGGCAGGATAGGCTCACGAGCCTTGTGCTCTACCCATACAAAGGCGGCAGTGGCAGCGGCCACCACGCTAAACATCACGACGCGCAGTCCCGTTAGAGACCAGCCAGAGGCGTCTAGGAAGTCCTTAAAGATTGAGTCAGTATTATCGACAGCCAAGATCAAGGTGCCGAGCGCCAGGGTAAGCAGTGCCGCTCCAGCGTAGTCGACCCGTGGCTTCTTGTCGTGCTTGAGCGGTGGGCAGAAGATAGCAATGAGACCAAAGGCGACGATGGCAATCGGTACATTTATGAAGAACGTCCAGCGCCAGTCTGTCATGAGTCCCAAAATATTGTGGGTGTCGGTGAGCCAACCACCAAGCAAAGGCCCAACGACCGAGCTCAGTCCGAAGACCGCCCCGATCATCCCCTGCCACTTGCCTCGTTCACGAGAGGCGAACAGGTCGCCGACGATTGTAAAAGCATTGGCCGTAATGATACCACCACCAATACCCTGAAAGGCACGCGCAAAAATAAGCTGGTCAACATTGCCAGCCAGACCACTGAGGAGTGAGCCAATCGCAAAGATAGCCACACCGATGAGCAGCAGCGTACGGCGACCGAACAGGTCGGATAGTTTGCCGGCGATCGGTACAGTAATAGTGGTAGTGAGTAGGTAGGCGGTGACGATCCAGCTCAGCGAACTAAAGGCGTTGAAATCCTCGACGATCTTGCCGAGTGCCGTGGCGATAATCGTTTGATCCAGTGCAACCAAAAACAAACTGGCCATGACCGAAATCATAATAATGAGCTTGCTGCGCAAGCTGAGATGATGGTTCATGGGTACTACTCTTTCTCTTTTAAGACATCTTTGTATGACTCGAGACTATCGGTCAATTTGTTTAACATGGCGCGGAGTTGCTCTTCTTTAATAAAACCAACAAATTTGCCGTGCTCGGAAGCCACCACATACAGGCGATCACCCTCTTCAATACCAAGAGCAGTGCGAGCACCGGCCGGGATAACTACCTGGCCTTTAGTGCCAACAGTTGCGGTGCCATAGAGTTTTTTATCGTGCATGAGATGACTGCTCCTTCTACCTTTCATGGTAGCAGGAGTATGAAAAGTATGTCAAGTATGTTTCTACTTTACGGTGAGCGTACCGTCGAGTTTGTAGACTTCGTCACCTGATGGAGTCGTCAGCGTACCGGTCACTTCCAGGCTGTTGTCGGCGGCTGGTGTAGCAGTGCCCTTGATAGCGTAGACAGCGCCACTAGCAGTCTTAATACCCAGGGCGCATTCCAGCGTGGTAGCTCCGCTGCCCTCGCGCTCAAGACAAGTTGATTCGCCCTTCAGCGTCACATCCTTTAGAGACACAACCTTTGGTGTATTACTCGACGAGCTGCCGACAGAAGCGTCGAGCCAGCCAACCACCATGCCGAAAGCGACAAGCAAGAGTACTGTTCCCGTTGCAACGTAGAGCTGAATTTTTGTTGATACTGCGTTTCGTTTTTTCTTTGCCATGTATGAATCCTCTTATGCTTTATATTCTACCATACGAAACCCGCCTGGTAACATAAGCACCGATACTCACCCGGGTGGGAGTAACTTATTTAGCGGACGAGCCCGATGATGAGCGCCATGACCATAATTGTCACGAATTCGTGCGAAACGTTGAGCAGTGTCAGCTTTTTACGGCGGCCCTCGAAAGTGTCGTGCATATGAACGCGGGCTGCGGTGAATCCGAGCCAGCCCAGGAAGCCAACCCATAGGGCGACCGATACCACGTCGCCACCAATGACCTTAAAGGTTACTTCGGTAAAGTAGGCCAGAACAGCGGCGGTAACGACAGAGGTCAAGAAAGCACCTCCGTAAACAACAGCGGCTTTACCGGCGGTGAAATTAGGATCTATCTTTACCTTCGCAAGCTTTGTCCACATGTCACCAAAGCCAACTTTTCCATACCACAGCGACCCAACCACCATTGTTGATGCTGCGGCCAATATAACGGCGAGTACATTTACAGTTATTTCCATGTCAATTCCCCCTCAGTTATTAACTGAGCCTCATTATAGTCTCATTCACGCCAATGTAAACTCTTTGTGGGAATCGCGCCACGACCCGTGACCACAGCAGATTAGAAGTCGGCGATGACGATCTTTTTCATCTGCATCATATTGGCGAAGGCGTTTGGTCGCTGCATGAGAGCTTCCATGTCTTCTGGCACCACCTGCCAGCTGAGACCATATTTATCCTTACACCAGCCACACTGTTCAGACTCAGGTACTGCAGAGAGCCTCTCCCAGTAGTAATCAATTTCGGCCTGGTCCTTGCACGCAATCGAGAAAGAAACCGATTCGTTAAACTTGAACCCCGGCCCGGCATTTATGGCCGTGAATCGATTGCCGCTCAGTTCATAATCAATCGTCAACTCTTTGCCGGCGAGCTCCTTTTGAAATTCAAGCAAACCTTCGGTGGGATAATAAGACGTCGCGTTGATTTTACTATCTGGAAAGACTGATGTATAGAACTCCACCGCTTCTTTGGCATTTCCATCAAACCATAGGTTTGGGGTAATTTTTTGTGACATGTATACCTCCCGACTGCTCAATGCTTACACTACTTCTTTACCAATAATATCAAAGATAAGGAGTATACTAAACTCATAACATAAGGAGTGGAGGATCATGATGGGATATAACTATACCGACTACCAAACGATGATGGGAGGGTCGCATTGGGCCGTTGCACCGTTCATGTGGATTACTTACCTTCTTGTAGTGGTTGTACTGGTGCTGGCGATCGTCGCTCTTTTGAAGTACATCAACAAAAAATAGGGCGTGTTGTTCTATAGTAGTACCATGAGCAAGCAAGAAATCCCTGGCGGTACGGTTCACAAGCTGCCAGCAGACCTACGAAAAGCCTTGGCCGCAGACACCGAGGCTCTTGTAGCCTGGAACGATATCACGCCACTAGCGCGCAATGAGTGGATCTGTTGGGTGGAGGGTGCCAAGCTGATCGAGACTAGGAAGCGGCGAGTTGCAAGAGTACCCAAAGAGTTAACTGAAGGTATGCGTCGCCCCTGCTGCTGGCCGGGCTGCATGCACCGCGAACGAAACGGGAAATAGGACTGTTAGTTACTCGAACCGAGCAGCAGCGTTAGGCCCGAATATCCCCACCCCGAGTACGAAGGTGACGAGACCGTCTCTTGTTGCACGCCAAGAATATAATTATCCCGAGCTGGAGCAGTGCCAATAAAGGTCGTTGGGCCAGTCTTGGTGTAGCCAGCCCCATATCTATAGGTAAGGTTTACGCCGTCGTTTATTGGGTCCGTCGGCAAAGCACTGAGATACGTTGGCACAAGTTCGTCGACCAAACATGCGGTCACGGTCGAAGCAGAAAAAGCTGGTGGTGTATTCGGACCCGTGGAGCCACACTTTGGATATCCACCAAAATCAGCGTGATAAAGTTCAAGAACCTTTTGAAGCGACGTTAGCTCAGAACTTCTTTCGGCATCCCGAGCACGTTGCTGTACGCCGTTGTAGACCGTGATCGTAATCGCCGCTAAGATTCCAATCACCACAATGACGATGAGGAGTTCGACGATAGTAAAACCAGACTGTTTATGTTTAGCCCACATAGATGTATTTAGTATACGTCATGTCAGAGGCAAACAAAAAGCACGCCCTATAGGCCGTACTTGGCTTTGACCTGGTTCTTATTGATCCCGTTCACAAGATTTGTGTAGCCCATGCCTCTTAGTATGTTGATCGATGTATTGGATCTGCTGCCAGAGATGCAGTAGAGGACAAGCTCGGTATCCTTTGGCACGCCATCTAACTTTTTAGCACCCGCCATCAGTTTTGCTGGTGGTATATTCACAGCGCCCTTGACGTGACCCATCGCAAATTCAAACGGCTCGCGTACATCTATAAACATTCTTTTCATAACTCTCCTTTTCGTATTTACTCGTCTTTATAGTTTAATGTAAATGATTTACATTAGCAAGAAAGCGGCGTATACTATAGCTATAATGACTGCTACAACGATTACGAGGCGTCAGACCAAGTATTGTCAGGCGATCGAGAGCCTGCTTGCATCGCTCGGTCACGCTACAAATACCAGGCTCTTGATGGAGCTGCGCAAGCTCTATCCCGATGTAAGCGCGACGACGGTTCATCGCGCTACCGCTCGATTAGCGTTGCAAGGGAAAATAGCCGTAGCGCCGGCCGCAAAAGACGGGTCAATGTGTTATGACACAAATGTCGTGCCCCACGATCACTTCCAGTGCACATCGTGCGGGACGCTTCGTGACACCGATGTAAAGGATAGCGTGGCCTCGATCCTTGAGTCGTCTCTTGATGATTGTCGTATATCAGGTCGACTAACGATTGGTGGCATCTGCAAACAATGTAAGGAGAAGTTATGAAAATTACCGTTTATAGCACGACTACCTGCCCCTACTGCGTCATGCTAAAAAGGTGGCTTGAGTCTCAATCGATTGAGTTCACAAACTACATGGTTGACCAAAACCCGATTGCTGCCCAGAACATGGTTAACCTCAGTGGCCAGATGGGCGTCCCCTTTAGCACTATCGAATACGAGGACGGCAAGATAGAGAAGATCCTTGGCTTTGACAGACCAAAATTTGAAGCCGCACTCCTAGCAAAATAACGAGGCCGTAGGTTCGACTAGTCACGATATCGATAGAGTATCAAAGCCGGTATCAAGCTAACCGCAGCAATAATGGCTAGTCCGATGCCGAACACCGGAACAAACTGAGTATTTGCCGCAGGCTGCTCAATGAGCAAATAGCTGCTGAATATTAGCACCACGGTAACGAGCAGTCCAGCCGCCGCGACGTGACTGAGCGCAAACACCCAATCCAGCAATCTGATGTGCCGTTTTTCATATATATAGAACAGGGCGATATAGCACGCTCCGCGCACGAACAGTGCCAGCATTGCTAGGAACGTCGGTATCAAGATTAGTTCAGCAATCCGGTCGATATGCTTTGTGAACAGCATCACCATCATGACGACGCCGAATACCAGCATTGTGTGCGTTACCTCCCAAGTTGCGTCGACATACACACCTCGGCCCTTCTTTTTATCGCCGATTCTCCGAAAACTAAGATACGTTTCGTATAAGAACGCGACCACGAACAGTACGATCGGAATATAGATCAGTAGATATACGCCCAGCATCACAATACTCCTTTCGGATTTGCTTTTTCGGTGCGAATCAGCCACCGTATTGCAACGACACTCAGTGTAAACAGCACCGCGTACGCCAGTGGAAATGCATAGCCAAAGCTCGTTATGTCGTGGGTCTTGGTGAGAGCTTCTTGGGTGGTCACATAGCCTCGCACAGCCCACGGTTGTCGGCCGATTTCTGTCATCATCCAGCCCAGCTCGACGATTGCGATACCGAACCAGCTTACCAGGACGAACCCGAGTAACAGTAGTTTGTTTTGTAGCAGTCTAGGCCGCCATTTTCTTAGGATGAAATAAAGCGGAATAACAATGGCTAGAATCGTAATGAGCGTCATCTTGATATCGAAAAATGTATGTACGATGAGCGGTGGTTGGACATCTTTTGGCGTCTCGTTAAGACCTTCGACGCTGCAGTTCGGCGAATTGCAGGCAAGAATACTGAGCGCGTTTGGAATCTTGAAGTGCGGGCCGACGATCCCTCCATGACCGTCCGATACGCCACCAACTATCAGGGGTACATTAGTACTTGTCTGGTAAGTTAGCTCGATGGCCGCCAGTTTTTCAGGCTCAGACTTCGCCAGATATTTGCCCGTGAGGTCGGCCGTGATCACCGATCCCACAAGAGCGATGGCCACAAATATCATGATTTTTTGAACGATAAAGTAGTCGAGCTGATGCTGCTTGTTGCCTAGATTGCTTCTTTTGGTGCGAAGCAGCCGGAAGGCATACAAGCCTGCGATAAACAGTCCTGATGCGACGTAGTAACCTGGCATAGAGTGAAGAAATGTGACGATAGCGGTTTCGGAAAACATGGCCGCTACGACATCAACGTTCTGGAACTTGCCGCCTACGATATCAAACCCCGTTGGCAAATTCATCCAACCGTTGACGCTTGTAATCACATAGGCACTCGCCGTGCTGCCTACTACGACCATAAAACCAAAGATAACATGTAGCCACGACGGAAGTTTCTTGTTGTTCCAGGTCAACATATACAAGCCAAGAAATATTGCCTCGACCAAGAAAGCATAGGTTTCAAACATAAACGGCAACCCGATCACCTCACCGCCAAACTTCAAGATCCCCGGCCAGACGAGCGACATCTGGAGCGCGATAACTGTCCCCGACAACACGCCTGTAATCACCAGCAGTGCCATAATTTTCGCCCAGAAATGAGCCTGTCGTCTGAGACGTTCATCTTTTCGCCGGATACTCATTAGCTCAAACCACACGACCAGAATCGGTAGCGTGAGACCAAACATGACAAATATAATATGAAACCCGAGGCTATCGCCCATCAGTACGCGTGCGGCTTGTGTACTATCCATTAATTACCCTTGTTTCTATGTCGCTTATGGCTTCATTATACACCGCACGTGTGCTGCGCCTGTGATTATAATCACAGACACCGCTATGTTTTACCACTTACCCTGGCGCGTACTAGCCCGTCTAACCATGAACCCGTATACTACCTACTATGATGCGAATCACCGTTAGAATTAAACCTAGAAGTAAAAAGGGGCCACTGGTAGAGCCTGGCCTCTTAGGTGAGCTAGTGGTGTACGTGCACGAACCCGCGGTCGACGGCAAGGCGAACGCGGCAGTCGTTAAACTGCTAGCCGATTACTACGATGTACCAAAACGTGCCGTGAGTATCATGAGTGGTCACAAATCGCGGATAAAAATCGTTGCGATTGATTCGTGAGCTCGAATTATACTTGAGTTACATCTGCATAGCGCACAAAGTTGCATCCGATGAGCTTGAATACTGCTGACTGAGTTGCGTCATTCCAGCGACCGCTGGACACGGCGACACATTGCCTTCAAGTACGAAATCGATCCTTTGCGGAGATGTGTTATATAAATATGCACCACGATACCAGTTAGTGGTAGTGAAGACAAAGCTCTTCATATACGGCGTGGGGTTTGAATTGCCTACATACTCAGCAATGGCTGTATTGAATCCTCCCACGGTAGTAATCCCAGATGATGCGTTATCTTGCCTGCACTGATAGCCGCTCGCCCCCGTTCCATCAGATCCATAACCATAGGGGCCACCCAAACAAGCACTCCATCCCGGCACACTACCTTTGTCTGCCGTGTAAAGTTTGACGGCCTTTGCCCATGCGTTAACGGCTGCGATAGTTTGGTTATTCCTCGCACGAGTCTGCACTCCGCTATACGCAACGATGGTAATCGCCGCTAAAATACCTATAACCACTATAACAATGAGAAGTTCGACGATAGTAAAGCCAGGTTGTTTATGTTTTGCCCACATAGATGTATTTAGTATACAGCAATGCCAAGGATCACTGAACTGATGGAGTGAACGTATCTAAGAGTTAAACTTGCTTCAGTTTATCGTAGACCATATGCATATAGGTGTCTTTTGCGCTTGTAGCTTTTTCAAGAAATGCCCCGCGATCCAACCATTCATACGCAGAGTGTTCCCAGCTCATTGTTATGTCTGGTCGTCTATCAAGCTTTGCAGTATACAACGAGTAGTGCGTCCCGTGTTTCGAGTAATCACTACCCTCGTAGACCTCCAAAACTTGATCTTCGTCTACTTCTACACCTGCCTCCTCATAAACCTCCCGAAGCATTGTTACTAAGGGTGACTCGCCTTCCTCTAATGTTCCGCCAGGGAGATCAGGATCATTCCCAAAAGTAGGGTGTGAGCTTCTGTACATCATTAGGTACTTATCGTCATTATCAATGATTACCAGTTTTGCGACTTGCTTCATGCTTGCTGATTATAGCAGAGATGTCAGGGGAGACTCGTCAGTTAGGGTATGGCATGATTGGATTACTCACGACGACGATGAAAACTATCAATGTGAGGATGGCGAAAAATAACATTCTCGAATACCGCTGCTTCCTCGCAATAGCTATCCCGGAAAAAATCACCGAGAGAACGTTTATCGACGCAAATATCCATAAAGACTCTACCAGATAAAATCCCCGCTCTATCCCATCAAAGCAAAGAGCGTTGGGGTCACAAGTACTTTCCGGGGTGAACATAATTCTTACGATAAAGTAGCTTATCGCCGTGAGAAAGGATAGAAGCAGAATCAGAAGAGCCACAGTGCGCGGTGTGTATTTTTTTATCATTTGAACGAAGTATAGCAAAGACTTTCAGGGATGTCTTTAGCGGCAATCATATTAGCTCGCGTTAACGGACGGGCTTCGCAACTTTGAGCTAAGATTTGCCGCCTAAGTACTTGCCAGCAATACTCAAAGCAAATGAAGGCAGTATGATGAAAACTGCTATAAATAGAAGATTTATGAGTACTTCACTAAGGGTAGAGTCTTGCTTGTCCGGGCCCGAGCCTGTCAGTACGATGAGAATACCTAGAATACCAAAGGTGATCGACGCATAAATAAATACTCTTGTGGCTATTTTTTGCATATCTCTAGTATAGCAAATAGGCGCTGACCGCGGACTTCCTATGCAATGTCTTGATAAATTAATTCGACGATCTCATCTTCTGGCATGTCTTCGTTAATTATCTTTTCGTCAGGTATCCCCAAGACATCTTTATCTACCCACCATTCTCTCATCTCTTTTTCTCCAAATTCATGAGCATTGGGTTTTAGAGCATGCCTCCGCAAGGTTTCTTCAAATGGTATGTCCAAGTAGTAGATGGAACTGCTCCCACCAAAATCATCTACAAGTTTCCGCAGCATATCGCCATACCTTTCTTTAGTCAGGATACCTTCGATAATAACGTCGTAATCGATGCCCTTCCCATACATAGCCATTTCATAGATGAGCTGGATACTTGCATTATTTTCAGTGTCTTTGGTACGAAGCACTTCTCTACGTACTACATCCTGAGGAATGAGCATTGTTTCATAGCCCAGTTTATATCGCAGCTTCTTTGCTACTGTCGATTTCCCGCTTCCAGAATTACCCCTGAGTATGATCAGCCTTTGAGTCATACTCTATATCATAACAAAAAGACTCCCATGAGAGTCCGTGTAGTAATGACCGCCCTCCTTAGCGGACGTGTTTCGCGACTATTAGTCTGAAGTTAACCGCAAGTTACCGATTCTTTTTACCGTCTAGTCTCAGTGTATTTGAGGGGTCGCTGTGCGTAGTATCGCTTCCGACGTGTTTATCGCTAATCTTTGCGCCGTTCTTTATGACATGTACTAGCGCCATCGCGTGTCCGTGTCCTAAATCAAAATCTTCTTTTAACCAGGATACGATAGCGCCCGATTTAGTTGAAGGGTCATCGAATCCTTTTGCCTTTGCAAGTGCAATAAATTCATTTGGCGTTTTACCTGTTTTATCTTCTATATTATCTAGGTATGCTTGAAACGACATATTTATATAATAGCCTAAAAACGAAAACACCATGACAAAATCGTAGTGCGTATTGTTGGTCCCCTCTAGCCTGCGTACTTCGTAACTTTAATAACAAGGCGGCTACGATTCGTCAGTGAAAAGATGCTCTACACCCAACTCAGCGAGGCGTTCTTGTAAGATTCGAATTCTGCCGTGCAAACGTAAATCATGTTCAGCTCGTACGTGTCCCCAGGTCTCTTCTTCACTGAGTTCTCGTGTTCGGGGAACTCCTAGTGTATCTAGCCCAGCGTGTGCTAGGTCAATTTCCTGCTCATCAATTGATTTTTCTCGTTCGGGCAACGGAGGGCCGGCATAGACTGGTGTGCTTTCAGGTAGGCTATCGTCGCGCTCAATTCTAGCAAGGCCGTGTTCTTCAGCCCAACTTGCTAATTCTGCTTCTGTCCGTCGAGATTCGCCACTGTTCAATTCCGTCATAAACACAAATATACCATAAAATATGGTATTCGTAAATACTTGGCTTCGGCAGCTAGACTCGAACCTGCGACATAATCGTCAGCGTGGTATAATCAGACCATGTCTACCAAACGGATTGAAAAACGAACATATCGCGATCGGGCAGAATACTTAAAAAAGGCGGTTACAAAACGCCGGCGGGTGCTAAAGCTACGCGCAATTGAGACAATGGGCGGCGGCTGTGTTATCTGTGGCTATAATAAACACCAGGGTGTTTTAGATTTTCATCACGTTGATCCACTTTTAAAATCATTCGCGATAAGCGGCGGTGGCTTTTCACGTTCCTGGGCATCAATTGAAGTTGAGCTTAAAAAGTGTATTCTCGTCTGCGCCAACTGTCATCGTGAGGTAGAGCTTGGACTTCATAAAAAAGAAGTTGTCGACCAACTGCATCGACAACTTCACTCACTTTAAATCAACAAACAAATTCTTGGCTCCGGCAGCTGGGCTCGAACCAGCGACCTAATCGTTACACGTTCCCACTATTTTCATAGTGGCGTGGACTATCTCATCACCCTCATCTTGCGATGGTCGGGTGCGGGGCGCTTCCCACCGAAATTCGGCAGTACTTCCTCGCGGAATAGTCTCTGAACCTTCAATATGATTACTCATAAGGCTTGGCTGCGGATTAGCATATCTATAAAAGACGTAGCCTTCCCGCAATTCACCCCGTTCTTCACCACCAGATTACGCTGACGGGCTGCAATTTACAGCGATCCGCTCTACCACTGAGCTATGCCGGAATAATTCGCCAAGAATTTGGTTGTCGATTTTTAAAGTACAGAGCGTATTATAGCTGCAATAATAGAGGTAGTCAAGAATGACCTATTGGCTTCGTAGGGCTTCGATTTGCTTGGTTAGCTCGGCAATATTTGCCCAGCTGCTACCATCGGTCATAATCACCAGCACATAGGTGCCGCTCGGGCTATACACAATCGCTGCATCGTGGAGCAGCCCATCCATGAAACCGACCTTGTCTGCCACCACACCACCGACTCCAGCCGGGATCCCCTGGCGGTAAACATTTCGTTTGAGAGCCCCCAGGAAACGATCGCGATTGGCGGGTTGAATCGGCATTTGACCTGATTCGAGCATGGCCATGAATAACCCCAGGTCGGCCGCCGTAGATTTCGGCGTGTCGCCGATGAAACCTGAGGCATTACTAAGCCCAAGTGCTCGAATATCCCGCGTCAGGTTGTTGTAGCCATAGCGTTCCAGCAAGGCTTCGGCACAGGCGTTGTCTGATTTTACGATCATGTCATCAAAACAAGCGGCTGTGTCCCTGCCGCCCGCAGATGGATTTGACCATTGCCATTCACCTGCATCAATTTTCTTCAGCGTACCGTAAGCGACGAATAGCTTATAGGTACTAGCGGTCACGAATTGCCTTGACTCCTCATAGGCTGCTCGGCGACGTTTGCCGGATAGTTCGATCAACTGCACGCCAAAAGTACCTGGGTGATCCTTGGCATAGTTGGCCATCAGTGCCGACAGCCCGGTATCAGTCGGGCTGTAGGAACGAGTGTATTCGACGCGCGGTGCCACGGGTGCCACCGCTGCCGTCACCGTTTTTTCCTTGGCTGTTAGGTAGTTAACTAGTGCTGCGCCCGTCGCGGCCACATCGAGCGCCTGGCCGTTTGCGCCAGTCTGCCGCGAGACTTCCTGAAAGTCGACTGTTGCAACTTTGGTAACCCCAGCAGCGACGGCTACTTTCGGCGCTACCTCTTTGCCCAGATAATCTGCTGCCCTGGTGGCATTCATCTCTACAGTCAGTTTACCTTCAACCACCTTAGAGTCGAGCCAACTTGCCACTACTCCGCTACTTGGTTGCACCGGCTGAGTGCCGGCCATTATTACCACACCCGCCTTCAGTTGCTTGTTGATAATGTCAGCCAGCGCCTTGGCCTCGCTGTCACCAATCGCTGGCGGTGTTTCTTTCATAGCAATTCGTACTTTTGTTTTCGTGGTGATAGACGGCGTGATCTTTTTCAATGTGGCCGACACGTCACTGAGTTTACAAGTTCCGCCATTGCTGCCCGAAACCACGACCATGCTTGATTCTTTGGCCTTTAGCGAGGCGTCGACAGGCGCGATATTGCATGACTCGCCAAGTTGCTGTTTCGTGTAGGCGTCGAGCACGCTTGCCTGGCGATCATAGCGTGGCGCGCCGCCAGGTTGCAGCTTGCTGTACCACAGTAGCGACGAGGGGATAAGGCGCATATACCACGGGTAGTCTATTGCTTTTACGCGGTCATTGTTGCGAGTCGTCAGGCCGATGTCGGCGGGTTTCAAAACATACTTTGTATCGGTATTGGTACCAAAATATAGTTGCACCGGCTGCTGTTTGTAGGCCTGGTCCAGCTGCCAGGCTGTGTCTTGTTTCTGCCAGCCACTCACCGAGAGATTATCGACAGTCGCAAACGGCAGCATCCGATCGGATGGGTAAAAGATTTGCGCAAGCACAAGCATGCCAACCGCAGCACCACCAGCCATAGCGATTTGACGTTTATATTTCACTACCCAGCGTTTTACGCGCTGAGACCACCTCCGAATGACGTTCATCTACTACCTATTATACGCCTAGGATGGTGTCTGCAAAATCTCTAGGGCTTTTTGAAGCATATCGACAGCTTCGACTTTGCCTTCATCCTGCAATTGGTGCATGCGCTGGGTGATGGCTTTGATGGCCACGTCGTCCTGCTGGCTCTCCTTTGCAGGGCGAAGCGAGACGACCTGCAATGAGCGAGCTGAGTTATCTTTTTTCTCCACGTAGCCTTTGATGATCAGCTGGTCGACATGCGTCGCCACGGTTGAGACCGATTTGTAGCCTAGTGCGCGCATGACTTCGCGGTAGCTCGGTCCGTATCCATGACCCTTTATAAAGCCGTCGATAAATTGCAATAATTCTTGCTGTTTTTTAGTTGCGCGTTCGTTTGCCATTACGTTCCCCCTTCGTCCTTGCCTTCACGCCATCTTCTATCTGCCTACTTCCAATTGCCAGTCCCGCCAATCCCCACCATATAATTGCGACCGTGTCATCAACCCAGACAGGTAGTAATAGTCCAATGAGTGCCATGCCAATACCGCCGGCGAACAGCCCGAGTGCCAAATAGTCGCGTCGAGAGCGCCATAGTCGCTGGAGTACCAGGCCAAAAATCACCAAAAGCAGCGCCAGCCCCAGCCAGCCTGTTTCGTGAGCTGTGAATAAGTATTGGTTCTCAATAACCAGCGGTTCATTACCATACAGCGAGGCCGATCCGGTGCTGCCCACGCCACCGCCTAGTGGCTGATGGATCAGGCGACCAACGCCATCAATCAGCGAGCTGGTGTGACCTTCGTTCGATGAGATATCGCTGCCGCCGGTTGGATTCTCGTGCAAGATCACATTCGAGACAAAGGCACTGCCTCGGCCCACTACCAGCACGCCGATAAGGGCACAAACGACGATAACTGAGCCGATCCACCATTTTCGCGTGATCTTTTGCCTGAGGGCTACGGCAATGGCCACGCCGCTCGCCACAAGGGCAGCCAGAGCACTGCGCGAATAGCTGGCCCACAAGGCCACAACCATACCTACGGCCGTCACCACACCGGCTACTTGATAGCGCTCCACGCGTTTCGGTGTTAGTAGCGCAGCGCTCGCTAGGATACTGAGTACGATCACCGCGTAGGCGCCAAGCGGGTTGGGTCCGCGGAGCGTGCTGTTTATACGCACATAGTCCGGATTTTTATCGACGGTCAGGTACGGCGCAATCGTGGTGTCTTTGTCGTAGCCGATGCCCGCCAGAATGTCACGGGGCAAGACCATTACCTGAAGAACCGCAAAGACGCCCACAACCAGCGCCCCAGCGGCGGCCACCTTTATAAATAGCGCTCGGTACCCCGGCATCAACCGCAGGGCGACGTACACCAGTCCAAAATAGAGCAGCCAGCGAAGATCAATCGACAGGCCTGCCAAACTGGCATTAATCCCATTCCAAAGCACCAGCAGAAGGAGGAAATGGAGCAGGGCGAAAGTGATGATCAGCCGAAACAGCCAGTCCCGGGAAAGCTCTCGCCATAGCCCTCGGCGCGTCACCGCGATCAGCCCGAGAGCCATCGCCACCACCATCAGTAGCTCTTTCCATGACTTGATGAGCAGCTCATACCCCGGCGCCATCGTGCCTAGCCAGACTGTCAGCGGCGCATGAACGACGATGCCTGCTAGGATGACGACCAGTATCGCCCCGTAGACTCGTTCAAGCAGTGATGACTTCATATGTCCTTAGTGTAGCGAAAAAAATGTTATATTGCCACGAGACCAGTGAAACACTGGGTCGCCTCGGAAATGAAAGTGAACTTTCGCTTCTCTCGGCTCGCCAGTGTTATAATAACACCACCTATGCCGACAAAAAACACCAAGTTTTACAGCCTCATCCTGATTCTCATTGACGCCGCCATCTTGTTTCTCGTTTTTATGGTCGCCTACATCCTTCGCGTACAATATGACCCTCGCCCACTAGTAATTCAGGTCTACGCCCGCGAGTACCTCTTGAGTTTTATCTTTATCGTACCAGTCTGGATCGGTATCTTCGCGGCGCTCGGTCTCTATCGCTCTAGCACCTACAACCGACGTCTGATTGAGTGGGGCAAAATAGCACTTGGTTCATTCATTGGCATTCTCCTTGTTATTGGCTACGAATATATCAGCGGCTCACATCTCTTCCCGGCACGTCTGGTTGCTGCCTACGCTCTGCTCGGTTCATTCCTGTTAATCGTGCTGGAGCGTGAAATCCTCAGAATCGTTCGAAGTCTGTTGTTTTATCTTGGCAAGGGAACCAGTCGACTCCTCATCATCGGCGACAGCCTCGCTACCAAAGATATTGCCAGTGAGCTAGCCGAGACACACAAGAGCGGCTACCAAGTCGTGGCTATCGCCGGCCCGAAGAAACTCATTCCAGCTGGACTGGAGGTTATCCATTTTTCTTCCGTCGAAGCCGCTCTTAAAAGCATCCAGACGCTCGGCATCAGCACTATCATCCAGACTAACCTCTATGAAGCAGCGGAGCGCAACCAGCAAATTCTTGGCGCCGCCCAGACCCATCACATTAGTTACAATTTCATTCCGGGTGAAACCGAATTTTACGCTGGTAAAAATACCGTCGATGTCTTTTTGGGCTACCCAATGATCTCTGTCTCGCAAACCCCGCTCATCGGCTGGGGAGCAATGGCGAAACAAGTTTTCGATGCCATTGTCTCGCTTATCCTGGTCGTTGTCTTGTCTCCGCTTTTTCTTCTTCTTCTTATTCTCCAAAAGATTTTCAACCCCGGCCCGGCCTTCTATATTAGCCGGCGTCTAAGCCAGTTTTCTAAACCTGTTCGACTCATAAAATTCCGCAGCATGGATCGACGCTACGGCAAAAAAGACGCCGCCGATGAATTCCGCGCTATGGGCCGCGAAGATCTGGCTCGTGAATACGAAAAAAATCGCAAGGTAACAAACGATCCGCGCATTACGCGCTTTGGCAATTTCCTGCGCGTGACGTCGCTCGATGAACTACCTCAGCTGCTCAACGTCCTCAAAGGTGATCTCAGTTTGGTCGGCCCTCGCCCAATTCTGCCTCAGGAAGCCAATTTCTCACCGAGCCGTACCGCTCTGCTTCATAGCGTAAAATCAGGTGTCACCGGCCTATGGCAAGTGTCTGGTCGCAGCAGCCTGAGCTTCGAAGAGAGAATTGAACTAGAGCTATTCTATGCTCAAAACTGGAGTTTCTGGCTCGATATTAAGATCCTGTTCAAAACCATCGGCGTGGTACTTCGTAAAACCGGAGCTAAGTAATGGCAGCACCGAAGATTGCTATCGTCGCCGATTGGCTCACGAATATGGGTGGTGCCGAGAATGTCGTTCTTGCCCTCAGCGAAGCCTTTCCGGATGCACCAATCTACACCAGTACCTATACGCCCGAAACCATGCCCGCTTTCAGTCACCTCGACATTCGCACAACCTATCTTCAGAATCTACCCAGGCCCATTAGAAAGCTGCATAAATTTTTCCCAATGCTGCGCGTCAAAGCCTTTCGAAAACTCGACCTCAGCGAGTTCGATATCATTATTAGTAGCTCCAGCGCCGAGAGTAAACAAGCCCGTAAGACTCGCCCCGGCCAGATCCACATCTGCTACTGTCACACCCCGATCCGCTACTACTGGAGCCACTACGGTGAGTACAAAAAGGACCCCGGTTTTGGCAAGCTAAATTGGCTCGTCAAGCTCGCCATGCCATTTTTAGTCCCGGCACTCAAGCGAGCTGACTTTCAGGCCGCCCAGCGGGTTGATCTGTTTATCGCCAACTCCGAGGAAGTAAAAAAACGCATCAAACAGTACTATAAAAAATCGTCGACCGTCGTCCACCCACCCGTCGATGTCGATCGTTTCTCACCCGCCCGCACGCGCGGTGACTATTACGTCGCGCTCGGTCGCCAGGTTCCCTACAAGCGGATCGATCTGGCGGTAGCAGCCGCCTCGAAACTTGGTGTAAAACTAAAAGTGTTTGGCAGCGGCAGCGAGCACGCCAAGTTAGTTGCTATGGCAGGTCCCTCGGTCGAATTCTTTACCGATCGGTTTGGCGATGCTTCCGACGAAGCAGTGAGTGAGGCGCTTAATCATGCCAAGGGGTATATTTTTCCCGCCGAGGAAGATTTTGGTATTGTCCAAGTCGAAGCGCTGGCCGCTGGTGTGCCCGTCATCGCCTACGCCAAAGGTGGCACCCTCGATATCGTGCAAGACGGTGAAAGTGGCGTGCTCTTTCAGGAGCAGACGGTTGATAGCGTCGTAGCCGCTCTTGAAAAAGCCGAGACACTCACCTTCCTACCGGCCACCCTCCGCCGCAAGGCGCGACGGTTCGACAAAGGTTTATTTATTACCAAAATACATAAAATCGTCAGCGATAACAGCAGGGCACGCTAGTGCAAAAGTTCATTAAACTCGTCAACGCCATTCTACTTTCCAATAAATTCTTTCTTTTTATCATTGGCCTGCTGGTTTTCCAAGCCCTCTGGCTGGCGCTCTCGGCTCGCTACCCCCTGGCCTTTGACGAGAATTTTCACTACGGCATTATCAAGCTATTTTCGCACCAGTGGGGACCATTCTTCACCTCTACGCCGGTAGATTCTGGGGCATACGGCGCACTCACCAGAGATCCGTCATATCTTTATCAGTATCTTATGAGCTTCCCCTATCGGCTTATCGCGCTCTTCGTCCACAATGAGATGTGGCAGATTATTCTCCTGCGGCTCATAAACATCGCCCTCTTTGCGGCTGGCTTGGTGGCCTTCCGACGATTGCTTTCGCAGCTGGCGATCCCTAAAAAGCTCATTCATTTTTCACTACTCATGTTTGTTTTGGTGCCAGTGGTACCATTCCTGGCCGCCCACATCAATTACGATAACCTGCTATTCCTGCTCATTCCTGTCACCTTATCGCTGACGCTTCGCTGTGCTCGAGCATTGCGAGCTGAGAAGCCGCTCCCCGCCGCGACAGTTGCACTCCTCATCATCAGCCTCCTGCTGACTAGTTTAGTAAAATACGTCTTTTTGCCGGTGGCTGTGGCGATTGTTATCTATCTCGTCGTCACCTGGCTGCGACAGCCCGACTGGAAGCGAGTCTTGCCTTCGTTCGTCCGCTCGTTTCGCGCCCTACGCTGGTGGCTTCAACTCGGTATCATTGCCGGCTTACTCGTCAGCGGCGGACTGTTCATCGAACGCTACGGCACCAATATCATTCAGTACCACGACATTGCACCGGAGTGCTCTAAAGTGGAGTCGGTTGAACATTGTTCTCAGTACGGGCCATGGTTTAGAAATTACACCTTAGCGGCTGCCAAAAAACTTTCCGAGGAGCCAGTTAATACCGATCTCTTCACGTTCTCGGGTCTCTGGGTCTACGATTTGCTCTACCGCTTGTACTTCGCTATCAACTACGACTACAGTACAAAGCCACCGCTCATCTTGCCGTTTATCATGGCGCTCGTTGTCACCATTAGCGGGCTACTCTTTATCGCACGGTGGGGAGTGGGGATTGTGCGCCGCAACCACGAATTATTACTGCCGCTTGGAGCTATCGTTCTCTACGGTGCTACGCTGTTTTACAAAAATTATAATGACTACCTGGCATATGGTGAACGTGTGGCGATCAACGGGCGCTACTTTATTCCTTTCTTGCCGATTATTTTTGTGATGGTTGGTCTGGCGGCATATCAGCTATTGCGTCGTTTCAAGCACCGCACTGCTATTACAGCCGTGTCGGCATCTCTCCTGCTGCTCGTCGCGCTTCAGGGCGGCGGCTTACTGACCTTTATTGTGCTGAGCGACGCCGGCTGGTATTGGCCGAACGACGTCGTGATAGCCGTCAACCAGGTAGCTCACAACCTGATCTCACCGCTCATCCTACAGGTTGACTACACTTCGCCACTATTTCGTTTACTGGTACAATAGAGGCATGAGAGTTTTTGTCCAGGTTCCCTGTCTTAACGAAGAGACGACGCTACCGCTCGTACTCGCGTCCATCCCAAAGTCCATCCCCAATGTCGATGAGCTTGAAATCCTTATCATCGATGATGGCTCGTCCGACAAAACCGTCGAGGTCGCTAAAAAACACGGCGTCAAACATTTCGTACACCACACCCGCAACATGGGCCTGGCGCGGTCGTTTCGTGATGGCGTCGATTACGCTCTGGCTCACGGCGCCGACATCGTCGTCAACACCGACGGTGATAACCAGTACCCGCAGGCCCGGATTGCCGACCTGGTTCAGCCAATTATCGCTGGCGAGGCCGATATCGTGATTGGAGATCGCCAGACCAGCAAGGTAGCTCATTTTTCTACCTTCAAAAAAATCATGCAGCGCTTTGGCAGCTGGGTGGTCAACAAAGTAGCCGATACCGACCTGCCCGATGCCGCCAGCGGCTTTCGAGCTTATTCGCGCGGCTCACTGTACAAACTCAACGTCGTCACCCGTTTTAGCTACTGCATGGAAACGATCATCCAGGCGGGCAATAAGCGACTGCGCATTACATCTATCCCGATCGAGACTAACAAAAAGACGCGCGAATCACGTCTGTTTAAAAACATCGGTCAACACATGGTGCAATCAGGCATGGCTATCGTGCGTAGCTACATCATGTTCAAACCTTACGTTGTGTTCTTGAGCCTCGGTACTGTTTTTGCGGTACTCGGCCTCATTCCGTTCCTGCGCTTCGGCTACTTCCTGCTGCGCGGCGAAAGCGACGGCCATCTGCAATCATTAGTTTTTGGTTCGGCCATGATCGTCGGTGCCCTACTATCGTTTGCCCTGCTAGTCATTTCCGACCTACTGCGTATTAACCGCATCTTGCTCGAAGACCAGCTGGAACGCATAAAGGAAATTCAATACGCGAAAAAACCAAGTGAAAAGTAAGCTACTTCGCCTCATTCTGCTCGCAACCGTCCTCGTCGCTTTTGTCCTGTACTATATCTACAACCAGGCTCAGTTTGCCAAGATTGGCAATCTGACATTTTGGGAAATCCTGCTCATCATTATCGGCCAGTCGATGGTCATCATTAGCAATATCTTTATCTTGATGATTCTGGTGCGCTTCATTTCCCGGCGAGTCAGTTTCCTCGGCGCCGCCCGCATCACCGCCTATTCCTCGCTCATCAACTTCTTTGGGTTTCTGCAGGGCGGGCTCGGCTTTCGCGGCATCTACCTCAAAACTCATTTCCAGATGTCACTCCGAAAATACTTCGTCCTGACACTCGTGCAGTACTGCATCTTTTTTAGCTTTGCCGGCCTCCTGCTCATCGTGGGACTTTGGCTGACATCCGGGGTGCAACAAGTCGTCTTCTTCCTGTTACTGGCCCTCTTCCTGGCGCTTCTTGCCCTCGTGATTATCGATCGGATCAAACCAGCCGCGTACGTACAGGCTCTTGAGCGCCTAAAAAAGACTCACGACGTCTTCCAGGCATTGCCGCTCCTCGGCGTGGCTGCTGCAACCATCTTCCAGCTCGGCGGATCAATGCTGGCCAGCGCCGTAGAGCTGCACGCCATTGGTGCATCCATCTCGCTGGGCGGACTTTTGATCTACACCGGCATCTCGCAGTTTGCGATCATCATCGCTCTCACACCGGGTGCCATTGGTATTCGCGAAACGATTCTACTGATTGTGCAGCAACAAATGCATCTGACGACCGAGACCATCATCGTTGCCTCCACTATCGACCGCGTCGTGTATTTCGTCACCCTAGCTCTCTTTGCCCCACTGGCAATTGGCGTCAAACGGGGCCGACCCGTAAAAGATACTGCGAGCGAATAATTCAGCTGGCCTAAGTCACAATACCTCATGATATGAGACTCAAGCGACTGCAGCCCTAGAGATTACATCGCTAATTCGTGAATCTCTAGGCGCGAAAGGGTCTCATAGAGTGAGGTTTTGTGACTTAGGTCTATTTGTGTTTATTGAGCTTCTCGTAAATTTCAACGTAAGCTCGAGCAATCTGCTTCCAATCATATGTCTCTAGTGTGTACTCACGAGCTTGCTTGCCAAACTGGCGGCGATACTTCGGATCGTCAATTAGCTTGGTTATTTCTTTCACGAATCGCTCAGTGTCCCGCGTGGGTACCATAATGCCATTTTTTCCATCCGCGAGAGCATCCGCAATGCCCTCTATATTACTGGCGACGACCGGCAGCTCAGCAGTGGCTGCTTCGTTCACTACAATCCCAAAGCCTTCCATGTCTCCTGGCACGACGATATTTGGCATCACAAATATATCGCTCGACTGGTATAGCAGCGACCGTGTCTCGTCCGACACTCGGCCCAGGAGGGCGACGCGGTCAGACAGCTGATGCTTTTTAATGGCGGCCTCAATCGCTGGGCGTTCAGCACCTTCGCCAGCTACTAGGTAGATAATGTTTTGGTTGCGACTGACTAATTCGGGTAAAACATGGCCGATAAACCAAGCGACGCCTTTTCGCTTGACCAATCGCCCGGTGGTCAGCAGCAGGGTTTTATCCCCAAGTGGCAGATTGATCGCAGCTTCCAGCGCTGCTCGGTCCGGTCGCACCTGGCCATAATCATCATGAGTTCCCAGCGGAATAACCCGGATCTTCTCGCTTTTAATGCCGCGTTTCAAAGCTTCGTCCCGCGTCGCCTTGCTGATAGTAATGAGCACATCTACGCGGCGCACAAACGGCAATACCACCGCCTGGTAAAAGGCATTCTTGTAGGTAATGTCGAGTCCATGCGCCACAATCACATAGGGGCGACGGAACAGCACATGTAGTAGCCATCCCACTGGTGCCTGCACACCGTCGTGGGTGTGAATGACGGCGATCTCGCGGTCGGTTAGAAGTTGCCGCGCGGCTCGGAAAAAGAACCATGGCAATACCAACGGCAACCATTTATTAGATCCGCCCCAGGTAATTTTGCGTAGATCCACCAGTTGATCCAGTTCGTTTGAAATGTCAAAAGCAAACCGCTCCATACCGCCAACGGACGGGGGAAATTTGCGGGCCATAAACAGTACTTTTATCTTTTTACTCATGTCTATTATTCCACTGTAACACTTTTTGCGAGGTTACGAGGTTGGTCGACATCGTTACCGCGCGCCACCGCCATGTGGTAGGCAAAGAGCTGCAGTAATACATTAAAGAGCAGCGGTGTCAGCAGTTTGAGAGGCGTGTCGATGCGAACAATAGATTCGGCATCAATCGGTTTGGCGCTGTCTGTCAGCGCAATCACGTGCCCGCCCCGCGCATTTATTTCAGTCAGGTTACTAATGCTTTTTTCATAGAGTAAATTATCGGCCACCAGCGCCACTTCAAAAAACCGGTCGTCCACCAGCGCGATAGGCCCATGCTTCAGCTCGCCAGCCGGGTGGCCCTCCGCCTGAATGTAAGATATCTCTTTTAGCTTCAAGGCACCCTCAAGCACGACAGGAAACAAGGTGTCGCGACCCATAAACAGCGCGTGTTCGTATTTGGCATACTTTTTGGCGAGTTGTCTCATTTCATCAGCGTGAGTTTCAATAATGCGTGTAATCTCACCAGGCAGTGCGTCGAGTTCTTGCAAATAGACGCCGATCGCTTGCTTGCCAACCCCTTTTGCCTGCGCCACCACCAAACCAAAGAGCAACATCGCCGCCACTTGCGACGTAAAGGCTTTGGTCGATGCCACAGATATTTCAGCGCCGACGTGCACATAGACACCGCCATCGACTTCTCGGGCAATGGTCGAACCAACAGCGTTCACAATGCCGAGACAACGGACACCTCGTTTTTGAAGCTCCCGGAGACACGCATGGGTATCGGCCGTTTCGCCAGACTGCGAGACAATAAGGGCGACTGTGTGTTTTGGCAAATTAAATGAACGGTAGCGTAACTCAGAGGCAATTTCAGCTTGCACTGTTATTTTGTTGCTCATATGTTCTAGGTAGTAAGAGGCCAATATGCCGCCGTAATATGCTGTACCACAGCCAACGATCAAAATATGCTCAATCTCACTCAGTTCCTTGTCGCTCATATTGTGTCCGCCCAGTTTGGCGTACATACCTTCTAGTTGCAGGCGTCCGCTCAGAGTAGAACGCAGCGTATCAGGCTGTTCATAAATTTCTTTCAGTAGGAAATGGTCGAAGCCCTTCTTCTGAATTGCCTGCAGGTCAAGTTCGAGCTTCTCGACTACTTTTTCCACCGCATTCGTAGCAATGTCGTAGAGCTCCACACCTTCGCGGCGACAGGTCGCTATTTCACCGTCTTTCAGATAGATCACTTGGTCGGTATGCCCCACTAGCGCCGATGGATCACTCGCTATATACACTTCGCCCTCGCCGACCCCCACCACCAGCGGGCTGCCTTTGCGGGCTACCACCAGCTCGTCAGGCGCGTCGACGGCTAGCACCGCAATCCCGTAAGCGCCGACGGCCATCTGAAGGGCTTCGCTGACCGCACTCAATAGGTTCTTGGTGGTCTGCGCTTTATAGAACGAATCCACCAGAGCGGTCAGTACTTCGGTGTCAGTATCACTTTTAAACGAATAGCCTTTCCCTGTCAGTAATTCTTTTAGGTCGCGATAATTTTCAATGATGCCATTATGAACCAGATAAATCGAGCCGACGTGATGAGGGTGAGCATTGCGCTCGCTTGGCACACCATGAGTCGCCCAGCGAGTGTGGCCAATCCCGACGTGGTCAGTTTTATTATGTGCCAGGACTTTCGCATCGAGCTCCGCCACTTTACCTTTGGCCCGTAGTAATGTCGCCTTGCCAGTTTTGTCGGCCGTCACAATACCGGCCGAATCGTAGCCGCGATACTCCAGGCGCCGCAGGCCACTAACTAGAATGTCTTGTGCCTCACGCTCACCGATATAGCCGACTATGCCACACACGCTACGATTCCTTCACGCCTATTCCTCGTGTCCAAGTGCTTGATTAATTCTGCTTGATGAGTCACGCTTCTCGACTTCATGACTCCCCGCTCCGAACACCATCTTAATACCCTTCGTGCGACACATTTCCGCTTCTGGTCCAGGTAATGCTCCGGTCGTTCCCCGATCGCCACCATTACAAAATATCAGTTCGTCATCAGGATATTTATTTGCTATTAACTCTAGTGTTTTTGTACTCGGGTATGTCGGGTGCTCGGGATCAATGCCAATGATGACTTCATCAACATCCCTTAGGGCACCCATCAACCTCGCACGGTTATTCTCATCTAGAATAACCTTACCCTTCTTAACTATTTGATGAATATCGTTATTAACAATCACTATTAAGTAGTCGCCCATAGACCTGGCCGACTCTATAAGGTCGATGTGTCCGCCATGTAACGGATTAAAAAAGCCGCTAACAATTATTCTTTTCATGTCTCATCTATTATACCCAATATTTTTGACGGCGGAGTAAAAGCGTAAATACTTGAGCCATACTATGTTGTATTTATCACATATTTCATCCTTGTTGTATTCCACAATAGCGGTCAGTGATGATGAGATAGTATACTAGTAGCATGACAAAAATTCTTATCACAGGTGGCGCGGGGTTCATTGGCGGAAACTTCGTTTACTACACACTAGCTAACCGTCCAGAATACGAAATCACCGTCATCGACAAGCTAACCTATGCAGGCAATGCCGATAGCCTCGCGCCAGTACTCGACAAAATTAACTTTGTGACTGGTGACATTTGTGACCAAGAGCTCATGGATAAACTCGTCGCGGAAACGGACATTGTCGTCCACTTTGCAGCCGAGAGTCACAACGACAATAGTTTGCGTGACCCGTGGCCATTTATTCAGACTAACCTCGTCGGTACCGCCACCATCCTCGAAGCCGTCCGTAAACACGGCAAGCGCCTCCACCACATCTCAACCGATGAGGTCTACGGTGACCTCGAGCTAGATGACCCACATAAGTTTACCGAGACCACGCCCTACAATGCTTCGAGCCCCTACTCTAGCACCAAAGCCGGCTCTGACCTACTCGTCAAAGCCTGGGTACGTTCATTTGGAATCAATGCTACGCTTTCGAACTGCTCGAACAATTACGGCCCGTACCAGCATATCGAGAAACTCATCCCTCGTCAGATCACTAATATCATCAGCGGCATCGCGCCTAAGCTCTATGGTACGGGCGAACAAGTTCGCGACTGGATTCACGTCGATGACCACAACTCAGCCGTTCACGCCATTTTAGACAAGGGCGTGCCTGGTGAACTCTACCTCATCGGTGCCGATGGTGAGCAGAACAACAAATACATCATTGAAACGCTCCTCGAGCTCATGGGCAAAGACAAGGATGCCTACGAGCACGTTGCTGACCGCCCAGGTCACGACATGCGCTATGCTATCGACAGTAGCAAGCTCCGCAATGAGCTCGGATGGGAGCCAAAATACACCAACCTCCGCGAAGGTTTACAGGCAACGATTGACTGGTACAAAGCTCACGAAGACTGGTGGCAAGCCGAAAAAGCTAAAGTCGAAGCCGCTTACGCAGAGAAAGGGCAATAATTAGACTGATGGGTAGCTGGAAAACCCTCGGTACCAAGATAATCTACGCCAATAAGTGGCTTTCACTACGTGAAGATGACGTTACGATGCCAAACGGTGAAAAAGGCATCTACAGTATGGTTGAGCTTCCTCATAGTTTTATCCATCTCATCGCTGTCACCAACGAAGATGAATTTCTACTAGTCGAACAGTACCGCTACCCTCTCCAGCAAAACACATGGGAAGTTGTAGCGGGCGGCATGGAAGATAGAGAATCCCCTGAAGCCGCCGCCAAACGTGAGCTCCTGGAAGAGTCAGGCTATACCACCGACACGTTCACAAAGATTGGGGAGATATTCGCCGACACTTCGATCATTCCCACCAAAGGGCACGTTTTTATAGCAGAGAATGCCAAGAAGGTCTCTAATGAGCTTGACGAAGTCGACGGTATTATCCAAGTCAAGGCTTTCCCCGCTGACACAGTCCACAAAATGATCATTGAAGGCAAAATTATGTGCCCACACAGCATAAGTGCTTTTTACCTGGCAAAAGCCTACCTCGAAAGGAAAGACATATGAGCGAACTTGAATATAGCAAAGAATTAAAAAAATACGATACACCCATTGATGGTTTAGTCGTATTCGACATCCCTGTTCACGGCGATAGTCGTGGCTGGTTCAAGGAAAACTGGCAACGAGAGAAGATGGTGGCACTCGGACTTCCCGACTTTGGCCCGGTGCAAAACAATATCTCCACCAGCAAGCGTGGAGCAACCCGTGGCATTCACGCCGAACCATGGGATAAATATATCTCCCTAGGTTGCGGGAAGGTATTCGCCTATTGGGTAGATATTCGCGAAGGCAGCAACACATACGGCAAGGTTCACTCTCTCGAGCTTGATCCGTCAAAAGCCGTGTATGTTCCCGCCGGTGTTGCCAATGGTTTCCAGACGCTTGAAGACGACACTGTCTACAGCTACCTCGTCAATGACCATTGGTCAGCCGAAGCCAAGTACGCCAATGTCAGTCTACTTGATGAATCCCTCGGTATTCAGTTCCCGATTCCTCTTTCAGAAGCCGAAATCTCCGAAAAAGATAAAACACATCCCGCCCTTGCAGACGCAGAGCCCGTGGCGAAAAAGAAAACATTAATAATTGGTGCGTACGGTCAATTAGGTAAGGCGCTCTCCGCAGTATTCCCAGACGCAGAAAGAGTGGATCGCGACACATTCGATATGAGCGACCCGTCCGTTGTAACTTCTCGTAATTGGCATGTGTACGACACCATCCTGAATGCCGCCGCCTACACCGCCGTCGACCTAGCTGAGACCGAAGGACGCAAAGATGCATGGCTGAGCAACGCTAGCGCTCTGGCGAATCTAGCAAAGATCGCATTGGAGAATAACGTTCTACTGGTTCATGTTTCAACTGATTACGTCTTCGATGGCACCCAGGACAATCACAGCGAAGATGAGGCCTTCAGTCCACTGGGTGTTTACGGACAGACTAAGGCTGCTGGTGATCTCGCTGTCGGCCTGGCTCCACGACATTACATAGCCAGAACCAGCTGGGTAATCGGTGATGGCAACAATTTCGTACGAACCATGCAATCTCTTGCTGATAAAGGTGTGAAGCCAAGCGTTGTTAATGATCAAATAGGCCGCCTTACCTTTACGGCTGATCTTGCCGTTGGCATCAAGCACCTCGTCGACCAGGCGGCGCCGTACGGTACCTACAACCTCACAAACGATGGCGAACCTGCCAGCTGGGCAGACGTTGCGGCTGATGTTTATGAACTTTCAGGACATGACCGAGCTGATATTACCGGTGTCACGACCCAGCAGTATTACGAAGGAAAAGAGGGAATCGCCCCTCGCCCCTTACAAAGTACTCTCAATCTTGATAAAATAAAGGCGACAGGTTTTGCTCCACGCGACTGGAAACAAGCTTTACGCGAGTACTTAGAACAAGAATAAACTTCTCGGGAGGAGTTACATGAAGGGAATAATTTTAGCCGGTGGTTCAGGTACACGCTTGTGGCCTATTACGAAAGGTATCAGCAAGCAATTGATGCCAATTTATGACAAACCAATGGTTTACTACCCCCTGACCACACTTATGTCGGCCGGTATCAGGGACGTCTTGATTATCACGACACCCGAAGATCAATCGCAGTTCCAACGCCTCCTCGGTGATGGCTCACAGTGGGGAATCAAGCTTGAATATGCCGTTCAACCATCGCCCGATGGCCTCGCCCAGGCGTTCATTATTGGCGAGGAGTTCATTGGCAGCGACAAAGTCGCTCTAGTACTGGGTGACAACATCTTCCATGGTCACAAACTTAGTGAATCCCTGAAAAAACGCACCGATCCCGATGGTGGGATCGTCTTCGCCTACCAAGTTTCCGATCCAGAGCGATACGGCGTCGTTGAGTTCAACGAAAACATGGAAGCTATTTCTATCGAAGAAAAGCCGAGTCAACCGAAATCTGATTATGCTGTTGTTGGTCTGTATTTCTACGACAATGACGTGGTAGATATTGCCAAGAATGTCCAGCCAAGTGAGCGAGGCGAACTTGAGATTACTTCTGTCAATGAAGAATATCTCCGCCGAGGAAAGCTGAAAGTTACAACCCTAAATGATGGTGATGTCTGGTTGGATACGGGAACTATCGACTCTATGACTGACGCCACTGATTACGTACGTGTTCTGCAAAACCGAACTGGTCAGATTATTGGTAGCCCAGAAGAAGTTGCATATCGAGAGGGCTTCGTAGATACCACCCAGCTTGACATTCTAGCCGAACCACTTGTTAAGTCGGGTTATGGTGAATATCTACTGGGGTTATTAAAATAATGACATCGGTTGGACGAACGCTATACGGGCTTATCGAACTCGCATGAAAATCCTAGTTACTGGCGGCGCGGGATATATAGGTTCTCACACGATTATTGAGTTGTTAAGAGATAACCATAGTGTCGTTGTCGTAGATAATCTTTCAAACAGTAGCCGAGAATCCCTTCATCGTGTCGAGAAAATCACAAATGTAACAATACCCTTTTATGACATTGAAATGCGTGACGACAACGCACTCGAAAAAGTTTTTAACGAAAATTATTTCGACGCCGTTATTCATTTTGCAGGCCTAAAGTCAGTCAGTCAGTCCATCTTGCACCCAATTGAATATTACAGCAATAATATAGACTCGACCCTTGTTTTGCTTGAAAAAATGAGAAGATACTCTATCAAGAAACTAGTCTTCAGTTCATCTGCAACTGTTTATGGCATTCCGGAAGAGCTACCCCTAAAAGAAACGAGTCGAACTGGATTTGGAATCACCAACCCTTACGGACAAACTAAATTCATGATTGAGCAAATCCTTCGCGACCTCAGTATTGCCGATGACTCCATGGAGATAACTCTTCTTCGTTACTTTAACCCGATAGGTGCCCATGAGAGCGGACTTATCGGGGAAGATCCGAACGATACGCCAAATAATTTACTGCCGTATGTATCGCAAGTTGCCGTAGGCAAACTAAACAAGGTTAGTGTATTTGGTAGTGATTACGATACACCAGATGGCACCGGCGTACGCGACTACATTCACGTCGTCGACCTAGCAAAAGGTCACGTTGCTGCGATCAATCATTCAGCTCCAGGTATCGAAGCCTATAACCTAGGTACGGGTAGGGGGGTGTCCGTTCTTGAGCTAATCCACGCCTTTATCAAAGCTGTGGGCAAAGACATTCCCTACCAAATCACAGGCCGTCGCCCTGGTGACATATCGTCTTGCTACGCTGACCCAACTAAAGCAAACCAAAAGCTCAATTGGATGGCGCAAAAAACCATTGATGAAGCATGTCAAGACTCATGGCGCTGGCAGTCCCAAAATCCTGATGGTTATTGATGCGGGGATACTCTGATAACAACTATTTTTCGCGAACATCGTAACGTTCGTTAGCATCGATAATCGCAACTTTTCGCGCTAAACGGTAAAGTGCGTCTCGCTGGTCTTGCTGATGAAGATAGTTATTCAACGCATACAAGATAAAGGCCACTACGGTGGCGTATAGCAATAGATCAGCTCCCCGCCCAACACCAACAAAATGGGCAACGGTATTTGTTACTTCGGGAAAGATGACAGCTATAATCATACTTATCGCTAACAACACAAGTGCAATCTTCTTCCATGCTTTTCCCGAATGGGTACTACGATTACCTAGTGTTACAGCTGCGATGACACCCGCAAGTACGATAACTACTATTTGAATTATGATAATCACTTAGTTACCTTCCTCAGCAATGTGTCGAAGCCAATGTTAACCGCGTTAATTAATGTCTGGCCCTTGGCGCGTGAATAATCTGTATACTCAATCGTAACAGGAACCTCAGTGTATCGGTAATTTTGGGTAGCTATTATTTCTAGTATTTCAGACGCGTGTGCCATATCGGGCATTGTAATCTGCATCGTTTCGGCCACGTGGCGATTGAATACACGCAGTCCGTTGTGTGTGTCGGTCAATTTAATACCTGAGGTTGCGTTACTAAATCGGATAGCAAGCTTTAAAATAATCTCCTTACTCTTTCTCATGCCGATCGCTTTACCAAGAAAACGTGAGCCAAGAACAATGTCATATTCATCCGTTTTTATCTTGTTTAACATGGCCTGAACGTCTTCAATGCGGTGTTGACCGTCAGCATCAAACGTCACAAAATAATCGACCGGTAGTTGGCTCGCGAACTCAATGCCAGTTTGAAGTGCTGCCCCTTGGCCCATATTTATTGGGTGTTCAATTAGGTATGCTTTTGTCTTTTTAATTTCATATGCTGAGCCATCCTTGCTGCCATCGTCGACACATACAACGTACTTGAACTGTTTATGCAAAGACTCCACAACCGAACAAATTACCTGTTCTTCATTGTAGACGGGAACGATAATCGCTGAATCTGTATTAACTAAGACACTCATTTTATTATATTTTAACAGTAAAGCGGATGTAGGCGCAATCCAATGTCCTAACCATGAAGATATTGTATGCAAAAACTCCCTAAATAACGCGGGGGTCACACCGACGTTATAATAATATACTTGCGCACTGCTTCAGGGCTGGATGTAAGCTTTCAGTATTTAATATGTCGCTCGCTGACATAAGCCTGCCTTCTGAATATTCTTTGTTAAGCACAATTTTGCCGTATTCGTCTTGAGTTAAGGTTGCGCTCAATACTATCGATATTGTGTGTGTTCCGTTCCGCTCAGGCTCATGAGCACGCAGGTTCCAGGCAGCTGCATATAGTGTCAAAAAACTAAATCGATCTTCGTCTATCGCGAGGTTTGACTCAATAAGAACTATGCGGCGGGCTGAGTCGTTAACTTTTTCGCCTGTTCGCATCCTACCGCCAAGAAGCCACCAATCAGCGTGTGGATACTGAACCCGCTTAGCAATAAATATTTTGTTTTCATAAATCAACAATATATCTACACAAGCGATGACTACATTGTCAAGCATCGTTGCATAGATATTCTCCGGTATAAAGTCTCTGTGTCCTTCGTACCCCACCTCAATGTATTGACCTAAAATGTTTGCATCCCCAGATTGGTTCATCAGTTTATAATAGCATCTCCTATAAACAAGTCCAGTCTGGTATTATTGATAGATGCGAGAAAAATCTTCGGACACGCCTGGTATATTAGTAGTGATAGCGACATTGGGCGAACGAACCACACTGCTTAGGAAAACACTCAACTCTATTACTGCTCAAAAGGTAGACAATATAGACATTGTTTTAGTTTATCCCCTGAAAGACACTGAGACGAATAAACTCGCCAAGGAATTCAATGCAAACAGTATTAATGATCCCGGAAGTATGTCAGCGGCTGTCAATATTGGCATACAAAGCGCTCAAGACAAACACAAGTACGTCACGTGGATTGGTGATGATGATATCCTATTGCCCAATTCTCTACATCTAACTATTACGGCGCTGGAGAAAGATTCAAATGCATCGGCTGCTTTTGGTTACTGTAAATACATTAACGAAAACGGTGAGTACCTTTTTACAAGTAAGGCAGGGAGGTATGCTCCTTGGCTAATGACATGGGGGCCTAACCTCGTACCCCTTCCCGGTACGCTATTCCGACTTTCATCATTAAGAAAGCTAGACTATATATTTGATGAGTCCCTCCGATATGCAATGGATTTAGATTTATTCATGCGTTTACGAAAGATCGGTGGGCTGGTAAGTGTGCGGGCGTCTGTCTCAGCGTTTCGCTGGCATTCAACGTCAGCAACAGTGTCAAACAGAAGAGCGTCTTTGAGGGAGGCAGAATTAGTCAAGCGACGTTATATGAACCGCTTCACTGCACTTATCGCGCCGACCTGGGAAGTGCCGGTTCGCATGGCAACATATATTGCTGCAGAGAGAGTAACAAATCTAGCAAAAAGCCGAAATAGCAATAAGGTGTGATATTTTCTAGATTTAGTTTAGAATAGATATAGTTACTACAGAGAGGGACGGATTTATTACTATGGTTAAAAAAGCACTTATCACGGGTATTACTGGGCAGGATGGATCTTACCTAGCAGAGCTACTACTTGAAAAAAAATATGAAGTTCATGGCATCATACGAAGATCTTCTACTTTCAACACTAGTCGAATTGATCATATTTTCCAGGACCCACACCAGACCCATGCACGCCTCTTCCTTCACTACGGCGATCTTTCAGATGCAAGTAACATTTCACGTCTCATTGAGAAGATTAAACCCGATGAAATATACCATCTTGCAGCACAAAGCCATGTACGAGTTAGTTTCGATATACCAGAATATACGGGTGATGTGACTGGTCTGGGCACACTTCGCATACTCGATGCCATCCGTGAGTCTGGCGTAAAAACGAAATTCTATCAAGCATCATCATCCGAAATGTTCGGTCTTGTCCAGCATGTTCCACAAACAGAAGAGACGCCCTTTTACCCTCGTTCTCCCTACGGCGTCGCGAAGGTCTACGGTTACTGGATAACAAAAAATTACCGAGAAAGCTACGGTCTTTTTGCATGTAATGGTATTCTTTTCAACCATGAGTCTCCCCGCCGAGGTGAAACATTTGTTACACGCAAAGTGTCGCGTGGTCTTGCGCGAATCAAGCTCGACGTAGAGTCTACACTGTACATGGGCAACCTTGACGCAAAACGTGACTGGGGCTACGCAAAAGATTACGTCGAGGGTATGTGGATGATGCTTCAGCAAGAGGAGCCGGATGATTACGTACTTGCCACCAATGAAACTCATACCGTACGAGAGTTTATCGAGATCGCTTCGAAACAACTCGGTTTTGAACTCGTGTGGAGGGGTGAGGGTGTTAAAGAGGAGGGCATCGATAAAAGGACTGGGAACACCATTATTAAGATCGACCCTGCCTATTTTAGGCCGGCTGAGGTTGATCTGTTGATTGGTGACCCTTCAAAGGCAAAGAAAATCATGGGGTGGGAGCCAACAGTTAAATTCAAGGAACTTGTTGAGCTTATGGTTACAGCTGATCTTGAGAAAGAACAGTACAAGAAAGGGCTTTCCAATGATTAAATTAATTAAGTCAAGTTTCTACCATGAAGCTGAAACGAAACAGGCACTTGCTGAGTTTATTCTGAACGAAGAAATTCTAAGTATGAACAAGGAGTGTCGGAAGTTTGAAGAAAGTTTTGCCGCAAAGCAGGGCCGCAAACATGCGGTATACGTATCGAATGGTAGCGTAGCTAATTTACTATTGATCCAGTCGCTTCTTAATCTTGGTCGTTTCAAAAAAGGTGATAAAATAGGCTTCTCTGCCCTCACCTGGCCAACTAATGTTATGCCGCTCATTCAGCTTGGGCTCGTGCCAGTAGCAATCGACTGTGAACTTGATACACTGAATGTCTCCCCTGGTAAACTAGAGCTGTATGTCAGTGACCTGAAAGGTCTTTTTATCACCAACGTTCTCGGATTCTGTGACGACCTCCCTCGTATCAAGGAGCTTTGTGATAAGAATAATATCGTACTCATAGAAGACAATTGTGAGTCTCTTGGTTCACGAGTAGGAAGCACCCTTCTCGGCAATTTTGGCATCGCCTCAACATTCTCGTTTTTTGTTGGCCACCACATGTCGACCATCGAAGGCGGTATGATATGCACAGATAGTGATGAGCTCCGCGATTATCTTGTTATGGGCAGAGCTCATGGATGGGATCGTAATTTAAGTCCCGAAGTTCAAGAAAAAATGCGCCTAAGGGCTGGTGTTGACGCATTCTATGCCAAGTATACATTCTATGATTTAGCTTCAAACTTTCGGCCTACCGAAATAAACGGTTTCATCGGCAATACGCAGATGCCATATTGGGATGAGATTGTCTCAAAACGAGTTTATAATTTTGGTCGTTTTGCAGATGCCATGTCTAAGAATGACGATTTTTATCAATATAATCTTTCTCATATGGACGCGGTGTCAAACTTTTCGATGCCTATTATATGTAAAACCCCCGAACTGGCTCGACACTATAAAAATATGTTTGAAGAAGCTGAGGTGGAGATACGACCTGTCATTGCTGGCAATATGACCAAACAGCCATTCTATCAAAAATATGTTGACGATACTGCGCCACGTCCGAACTCCGACCTTGTCCATGCAAATGGATTCTATTTTGGGAATAATCCCGAAATGACAAATGAAGAAATTAATACCCTCTGTGGATTATTGGAGAAATAAGATGGATAAGAGTGCTAAAATTTATGTTGCCGGTCACAAGGGTCTTGTGGGGTCGGCGATAGTTCGAATGTTACAGAAGAATGGTTACAACAATCTTGTACTAAAGACACGGTCTGAACTTGATTTACAAGATCAGATAGCCGTTCGTGATTTTTTCAACACCGAAAAGCCAGAATACGTCATAGACAGCGCAGCAAAAGTCGGTGGTATTAAAGCGAACATGACGTATCCCGCCGAGTTTCTATATGAAAATCTACAAATCCAAAACAACCTCATATGGTCAGCGAAAGAAACTGGCGTAAAGAAATTGTTATTCCTGGGCAGCTCATGTATTTATCCACGAGAATCACCCCAACCCATGAAAGAGGAGTATTTTAGTCAAGGTACGCCTGAGCCTACGAATGAAGCGTACGCATATGCTAAAATTGCTGGTATGAAATTATGTGAGTATATCTACGATGAATATAACCTTGACTTTACATCATGTATGCCAACAAATATCTACGGGGAAAATGATAACTTCGATCCTGAAACTTCACACGTCATACCCTCATTAATCCGTCGCATACATGAAGCGAAAGTAAATAATATCCCAGAAGTGGTCATATGGGGCACTGGTGTAAGTCGCCGTGAATTTCTACATGTTGATGACCTTGCCGACGCCGTCGTCTGGCTACTTACAAATTATACCGAAAAGCAATTCTTGAATATTGGCACGGGTGAGGACATCTCTATTAAGGAATTGGCCGAGCAGATCAAGGAACTAGTGGGCTATCAAGGATCACTAGTGTTTGATTCGACCAAGCCTGATGGCATGCCAAAAAAATTACTAGATGTATCAAAGCTTCACGGAGCGGGCTGGCATCACAAAATAGAGTTTAAGGATGGTTTGCAGCGAACCTACAAATGGTACCTGGACAGCCAGGCGGTCACCTAGTGGTGGGTAATTTCCTTCTTTTTGTTTACGCCCTTTCGACATCCCTTGCACTTATTTTCCTGAAGTTAGGAACCACAAAGGATGGTACGCCCGTTGAATTAGTCGACGGTAGGATTATCTTTCACCTAGGGGTCTACACCGTTAGTGGAATCGTATTGTACGGACTCAGCTTTCTTGTCTACACTTCACTTATTGCAAAATTCGATCTAGGATATATTATTCCTCTGGCAACCGCCGTAGTGTATATTCTTATTTTCATCGCGTCGTTTTTTATTTTCAAAGAGGTTTTCACTACCCTAAAGATTCTAGGGATTGTTCTCATCCTGTGTGGGCTAGTCCTGCTCAATCTCAAGTAGTTCAATGGGCGGCCATAAAACAAGAGCTAATAGTATCTCCTAGCTATTTCAACGGCGGCAAAACACAGAACTGCAGCAGTACCCATAACTATAGTGGTGAGGTACTCTTTGCTATAATTAGTTATCAGTTTTCTCGAGCTGTTAAAGATGCCCAGTAGCACCGCTGACCCCGGAATGAAATATCGACCTTGAACACCCCCAATTCTTCCACTACCTACTGGTGAAAAATTCAGATACATAGCGAGGATACTTCCCGCCAATATTACCAAATATACGAACAAGAAAGAGAGTTTGTAGGATATACGGTACACGGGACCCCTGCCAAACTGGTATAAGATCGCCATGCCTAAAACAATTATGTAGAGGATTTGTACCCACAATGGCAAATAGGTATCTAGCCACCCAAATACACCCATATACGAGCTAAGGACTGCATCGCCATATGTCCCCGGGTCAACAGTGATATAGTTTTTAATGACAACTTCGAGTGCGTATGCAGGATCTACAAGTATCGCCCTTAGCTGTCCAGAAGGGTCTGCGCCAGGCATTTGTATGTGTGCCGCAATACGTGCCATATGAGAGATCAGTAGATTCCATAAAACACCCAAACCTATCACGGCACCCGTGGTCACGATACCTATAGAATACGCTTTTATTTTCCCTCTGTTTAACACCGTGTAGGGCGCGAGTAACATGAGGGGTAAAAGAGCGAGACTCGTGGGCTTACTGAGTGCCACCAGTGATGATACTGCGAGGAGAAGTAGGGCTATTTTCCTTTGCCTTCTACTATCTGTAGTTGAGATCAATACAAACACAAGTGTCGTGAATAGGTATGCATACGCAATACTACTAACATCACCGGAAAGTGAGACTGCTAACATAAGAGTTACTGGATTTAAAGCAAGCACGACAAACGCCCATTTTGCGAATGGTAACAGTCTCAAGCAGAGCATCATAATAGATATCCAGAATATAAGATTCCCCAAACGACCCAGCCACACTAGGAGTAGTGGTGACGCATCGAATATCTTTGCTGTTGATATGCCTATTGCTTGAGGAATATATAATATAAACGAATAGGTGTTGGCCGCTTCATTCGTAATGAACTTCGTGTCTCGCCGATGTAGTGGCGTCTTAAGATATTTCTCGTAAAGGTCCGTATTCATAGTAGCTTCTGGATTTCCCGCTACTGGGTTTCTAAAATCCTGTTCGAAGCTTACAAGATTCTTTGGAATCTCAGAGCCATATCTCTCCTCGCCGTTTACAACCTTCGCTGTTGGCCAAAGAAGACCGTCGGAGGTCTGGTAGCTCTTATACATGTGTACTTGCTCATCCGGAACCTGCATCGGTGGTATCAGAAACAGAAAAAGAGTGCCAAAAGATACGGCAAATATTAGAAAAATGTACTCTGGAACGACGAGCACTTTTTTGGTTTCTCTAATTAGTCTTAACCCGGTCTGTTTTATAATGTATCGCACATCTGTCGCTTCCTATGACCTCTGGTTTGATTATTGTTATCTATTACTGAATGTATTATACTATAGGCATAAAGGCTAAGCGTTATGAAAATAAAAAAAACATTTATACATTCTAAAAAAACAAAGACTATGGTTAGTCTCAGCATCCTTCTAGTGCTCACCGTAGGCCTAGGTGCTTTTTTTTATTTTAGTCGTAATGCTTCCCATCCTACAGATAATAAAGGTCCCCAAGGGGGTATCAACTCAGTTGACTATAGCCCCCCCACCACCGAGCAGAAGCGGGCGGGTGACCAGGTCGATGACCCAACTAAGGCTGGTAGCGACCCTCTTCCAGACCCCACTCCGCAAGACAACGGGAAGGGACGTGTTGATGTGACTATTACATCCCTAAATACGGACAGGTCAGACTTTCACGTCAGCTTTCTAATCTCTGCTGTCGACAATACCGGTAAATGCGCGTTAACGTTGACAAAAGGTAGCGTTAGTATTCTTAAAGAGGCGGATGTGCAAGCCCTGCCCCATTCTTCGACCTGTAAGGGCTTCTCTATACCACCCTCGGAGTTATCAGTAGGCCAATGGGAGCTTAGCCTTGTTTACGAGAATGATTCGTTAGTTGGCACAATTAACAAAACTGTATGGATTGAGTGACATGGGGATATCTATAGTTGACATACTAAAAAAACATTTGGCACTACTTGGTGGTATATTTATTGTCGTTGCCACTGTCGCCACAGTTAACTACGTTCATGCAACGCCCGTTATTGGGTTCGAACCTGGAAGAATCATTGATGATGCTGTTTTTACAAATAAGTCTTCAATGTCAGCGGGTGATATTCAAACTTTTATAAATGCAAAGGGTGTTAACTGCACTGATGGCGAAGCACCATGCTTGAAGAATTATAGTGAGGGCGGCCGCTCTGCCGCACAAATTATCTATGACACTGCCCAACAATACAACATCAATCCACAGGCTTTAATCGTCACTCTACAGAAAGAAGTTGGTCTTGTCACCGCAAATCAGCCGGGGGCGTGGCGCTACAGGACCGCAATGGGCTATGGATGTCCCGATACGGCAGCATGTGACTCCCAATACTATGGCTTCACCAATCAAATGCGGTGGGCGGCTACTATGTACCATGCGATCATGACCGATAACCCAAACTGGTACACACCTTATAATTTGGGTAATAATAATATCAAATGGAACCCCGAATCAAGCTGTGGAACTAGCGTAGTATATATAGAGAATAGGGCCACTAAAGCACTGTATAACTACACCCCCTATCGTCCGAACCAAGCAGCGCTAGATGCTGGTTATGGACTTGGGGACAGTTGTAGCTCCTACGGAAACCGTAATTTCTTTCTCTATTTTAGAGACTGGTTTGGCGCAACAACAGACAACAGGCTCTTCTTTAGAGTTATTCGTGGCGTCGATAAGCCCGAAGTTTATTTACAAACGTCAGCCGGTAAATATTATGTGCCCTCATACACACTGCTCGCAGAATGGGGTATGTATCCCGAAGACGTTGAGGGGGTGCCTCAATCGTACAGTGATAGCGTGCCCACGAAAGGGGGCCTCAGTAACAGCTTGACTGACGGCGTAGGGAATCTTTTTGTTGTGGAGGGTGGCAATACTCACCAAGTGATGACGTCAACTCACACAGCCGTATGGAACGTTGATACCGGAAGTATGGTTGAGTCATTAGGACTTGCATATATGATGAACCGAAAGGAGCCCCTTGGACGTTTCGTGTCCCAGGTAGGAGGGGATGGTTCAATATGGCTTGTTGACGGCGCAAAGCGTCATCTAGTTGACCCGTCTAAACTTTATCTATGGGGGTACTATCCGGGGATTACTAATGTAGTGTCAACAAATCTATTCTCGCGCTATGTAGTTGCAGACGCGGCTACCCCGTTTGCTTCGCATGATGGAGGTACAACAGTGTGGGGGGTTGACGCGAGTGTAAGACATCCATTTAAGGACAATGTTACACGCGACACTTATATTGGATCGACCGCCGTCACGAATGTGTCCCTCCCAGCCTTGTCCCTATTAAATGGCGGGACTCCCCTGACTCGATTCACGTATGACACAACATATGGACACTGGTATATGATAGATGCCGGTAAGAAGTACTACATTCTTCGGAGTGAGCTGGCTTCATTATGGGGGAGACCGCAAAATGAGGGCTTGACCGCTCTGTCGTCAGGATTCTTGTCTAGTATGGCGGGTGGTGGCAACCTTACTCTTACAGCACAGCCCTCAGACTCGAATACATATTGGTTGGTTGCGAAACAAAAACACTACATTAGCAGCTCAGATATCAACATTGCGCTGACCGGATCCTCCGTCGCTCCTCCGGTGTACTCCGCGGCACTTATCAGCTCTCTGCCTCAGGGTGATGCCGCAACAACAGCTGTTCGGGGATCCTCGTCGCCATATAATTATAGTTATGTTCTTGACGGTGGTAAGCGGCGCTATCCACAGAGCAGCGTTGCTCAGTCGGCCTGGATATCAAACGTTCTTACTGTTCCAAACGAGCTAATGTCGTTCATTCCCGAGGGGTCGTTTATTGGAACGGTGGTTAAGAATAGCAGTGAAAATTTGTACTTCATTGATGCGAACAAAAAATATCCCATTAATACCTTATACTCCTCAAGTTGGGGCACATCTCAAACAACACCAGCCGTGAATGATAGTACACTTACACGAATGGTTACCGGCTCAACACTTACGGACGCCTTTTCAGTAAATGGCGTTAGCTACTTAATGAGCGCTGGATCGAGAATGAAGATTGGCAAATATAAAGATGCTTACCCCGGATCTATGACAAATACAGTGGCTCTTTCAAGCCCGGGTGATATGAGGGACGGGGGAGACGTTTCATATTTAGTACGATCATCTAACCCTTCACAGCAATCTGTGTGGCTTATTAACAAAGGGACTAAATTAAATCTACCCTCGTTCGAGCAACGTGTTGCTCTTGGCTATTTAAGTAATTCTCTCCCTATAACCACCTTAGCCTCCGAGACTTTATCTTCAATACCTGATTCGGCTGCCGTATATAGTAATTTGATACAGACGGGTTCGTCTGGTATAAAATTCGTGAACTTTGGCTATGCTCTCGGCTTTCCGGACAGCCCCACACTTCAGGCATACACTAGTAGCTCTGACGGGATTCTAAGTGTCTCCGAATCTATCTATGGAACATTTAGTGTTCGTGGTAGTGCTTCTAGGCTCGTTTACGATGATTTTGGTAGGTATTACTGGATTGAGAATGGCCAAAAAAGATATATAAACTCATGGGCCGCCTACTCTCGGGATGGTTATCCTAGTATAAATGCAATTTATCTACAAGGGATCACGATGAATCTGCTGCCGAATGGCGCTACGATTCAGTAAGAAAGCTTTTATTATTTCATTTCAGTAATAGATCTGTACGCCAAATCTAAGCTTTTCTCATATCCGCTATAGAATTCTTTTGACTTTCTTAGGCCACCGGCTATAAGCTTCTTGCGGAGTTCTAGATCGGTCAAACAGCGTTGAAGATTGCGGGCAACTTCGGACGCAAGCGGAAGGCTTACGAGGCAGGTTTCGCCATCCACATACATATCGTTCCACGTTAGATCATCATATTCGTTAACGACGACCGGACATCCACTCGCCATTAATTCCGAAGCCGTCACTCCTGGATGCCCACTAAACATAAACATCAGACCGACATCAATATCCCTATATAGCTTCGGGACCGCTTCATAGGCTATTAGACCCAGGTTTGTGAACTTACCCTGCACCCCATATTTCTGCGGGCTCCAACGAGCACCGGCAGTAAGAATCTCAACATCTTCACCTAGCTCATCTTTTAATTTACTAAGTGCTGCAATACCAAGTTCAAATGCATTGCGCGGCATATTGGGCCGTGCGTAGAAGAATACCTTATAGGGTTTCTTGGGTTCCTTATATGTGTCCTTGTTCGGCTTATACTTTGTAAGATCGACTTTTGAAGTAACCACTATGCCTTTTCCACCATACTGTTTCTTGTAAAGATCGAGAAGTCCTGCTGTGTTTGCGATAGCAAAGAACCCAAAGCGATAGCTCATTTCGACTAGTGCAGAGACTGTTCCTTTGGGGTAAAAATTCACTTCATTGTCTTGAATAAAATAGCACTTTCGAACTATTTTTTTCGCTTTTGCTACCACGAAGGCCGTCGACCAGAGTGTTGCAATCCCAATATCGAATTGTTCGGTTACTGGGGTTGTTTCGGTTATGGCCCTGAATGACGCTTTTCTAAGATTTGGTAGTTTCTCGATAACAAGCGCTTTTTCCTTCCCGACATCATCACCCGCTTTTAGCACGAGAAATGTTATCTCAAGTCCATGTTCAACTATCAAATAGTCAGCAAACGAGAATATGTTCATTAAGCCAGCATACACAGCATCAAATGAGGGGAGTACGAAACAAGCACTCTTCGCATCTACTGAGTTAAATGCAGCAATAGATCTTGTATTCTCTTCGATCTCTTCCCTACTCATATCGTATGAACGAGCAAGAATGATCGCATCCTGCTGATACTGGTTGTCAGGCTCATATGCGTCGCTGTCATTATTATTTGCACCATCTAGGCGCTCGTCGTCGAATAGCTGCAGGGGGTTGTCACCGCTCAGGTTTGGATTACGAAAAATATCCACCACCCTTTTGCTCTTGTACGCCAAGTCGTGTGCTTTATCCTTTATGCCATTGGGAACTTTGCCAGTTACGTGCGGCGTCATAACAAGACGCTGATTGCTTTCCTGGGTTAGCCACAGGAAATATGTGTCGAAACTACTTTCATCGTTATGGTTGCTGACAAAATCTCTAACATATTCAGATTCTGTTATGAAGAAGTTGGAGGATAAAATGCTCAGATTTCTTACCCACTCAGCATTACCAATATAGCTCTGGTAATACCGTGGCATCTTGTTGAAGATTGGTTGATAGGTATTATCTGTGGATACCACCCCCCCACTATCAACGATTAGATCTTGTTGGTTTAGTAATCTACCCCCAGCGGCTCCCACCTCAGGGATCGAGAGCCATCCTGCTAAATCACCGTACCAATCCCCCTTTGGTAGCTTTATACTATCTAAAATGAATAGTGCCCCAGAATCCTTCTGTGCAGACAGATGGGCAATAATCTTCTTGTCGATCTTCGAAACCTCATTTATAATGACGGGTACTTTTACTGCACGTTTGATTGACTCTAATCTGCTTGACTGGTCATTACTGATAAGAACGATGTACTTTGCTTTATGGGTTTGCTTGTTAACCGCCCTGATTGTCCGGAGTGTATTAGATATATTGCTGAAGCGAATAAATACTGTAACAGGCCAGTTTGTTATGTCTTTCTTCCAGTCAATAAATAATTCTGTTTTCTTATGGTAAGTTATAGCTGGGATATTCTGACTTGCTAAATATTTATCTACTGCTTTACGTTGACCGGCTAATGCATAGGGCTTCGTTTCTATAGAAAGAGCTGTTGATGATTCAAGCACGCGCCAATGATAAAGTATTTTTGGTATATGGCCGACAAGCTTTGAGGCGCCTACAACGCGTAAGAATAAATCCCAATCTTGAGCGCCGTCGGTGTCCGTGTCCCATCCGCCTACTTTTTTCACAAGAGTAGTACGCATAACGTTAAGATGCGTAAGATAGTTGACGTTTAGCATCATCTCTGGGGAATATTGGGGTTTGAATAGTGGATCAAAACGACTACCTTTTATGTCTATCTTGTCTTTGTCGGAGTAGATAATATCGTACGACTTATTATTAAGTAGGTTCGCGTTCTCATATAACGCATTGGGCGATAATGTATCGTCGTGATCCAAGAGAGCAACGTAGTCGCCCTCTACTTCTTCTAGTATTCTGTTTGAAGCGCCAGCAATGCCCTTATTTCCATTAAAAGGGAGGAACCTTATTCGATCGTCAGTATTCGCATACTTCTCTAAAAGCGTCACCACCTCTTGGTTGCTCCCATAATCGTCCGCCAGACATAATTCAAAGTACGGGTACGTTTGTTCTAGAACGGATTCTAACAATTCCTCCAACACCTCAACGGGCGGGTTATAGACAGGGGTGATAATGCTGATAAGGGGTTTGTAGGTCAGTTGCTCACTTTGTCTTCGCTGTTCGTCAAGCTCTGACTCGTCCGGCTCATTAATAATGATCCACTCTCTGTACTTGTTTGTTAGCTCTGCAGCCGTCTCTGAAGAAAGTGCAATGCGTTTACCTGTGCGCACAATATGGACAAATTTTTTGGGATCTGTAAGAATTGTTTTTATACCTTTTTTTGCTAATCCAACTGGGTTTGCCTTCATTTGCGTCTTCAGGCTTCCAAATGCTTTAGCGAGTCTGTAGGCTTTCGAGTGCCGTACTGCGTTTAGCTCATCTTCGACAATCTTGATACGCTGCTCTGCTTTCTCGATTTTTCTATTCAAAACATCCGGTTTATCAATCATGGCTACCTCTTACTTTACTGTTTGCTGTTATCCTGCGATGGCCGTATCTAATGATCCGCTTCGGACTTAGCGCAAGTACCTTAAGATAGGGTGCGCACCGTTTGATAATAGCCTGTTTCTCCTCGTTCATTCTTTCCAGACTCTCTATCTGCGCTTGCCCGTCGCGAAGCTTTTCATTCATCTTATTCAGCTCTGTCCTTGTTTCAATCATCCTGCTAGCAACCAGGTCCATTAGCTCGTGAAAATAATTAATGCTTGGAGTGTGGTCAATGTCTGGTAAGGCAAGGATATTCAGCTTTTCTCTCACCGCTTTAGTCGGTTTGTTTTTGAATATTACAACAAAATGCCGATAATATGGTGGTGTCATATCTCCACTCGTTAAAAGGTGCTCGTTTAATAGCATGTTACTTTTCGTATGGCCCTGATCATCAAGTCCAAGTTTTGCACCCACAAGGTTAATGTGAGTTGACAATAACCATGTATAAAGATTGTTGGTCCCAATTACTTGCGTCTCGCAGTTCATTTTTTTTGCTGTTTCTAGAACTTCTGATAACTCGGGTTTTGTATTTTCAAAATGTTCCTCTAGCCATACCTGGCCTTCGTTAAATAACTTAATATTAAATTCGTTCGTAGCATGTTCCGCAACATCAACCCCCTCCGTATTGAAGGGTGCGGCAATGACAACATAGTCTTTTGCCACCCTAATGCATTCTTTTACAAAGTCGGCTTTTTTTGATATGGGGATATGTTCAAGAACATCGGTTGTGATCACCGTGTTGAAGGTTTTATCACCAAATTCCATATTAGTGGCATCTCCCTGTACGTATGTACCCTGAAACCCCCTAGGTCTTGGAAGTATGTCAATTGCTGTCAAAAGGTATGGGAATGGACTTTCTTTGAGTTGACTTGTCATAAATGAGCTACTTCCACCGACATCAAGTAAACTTATCGTGTTTTTGTCACCTGTATGAAATATCTCTAATAATCTTGCCATCATGAAGAAACGACCTGAGCCATCTGGACTTAACTTCATTGGCGAATTTACTCTGACGACCATGTTCCCCCTAGTGTCACCAACCCTTGAGGCGCTTTATCGGATATTACGTGAAACGAAATTGCTCTGTCGTAAAAATCAAACGCCTCTTCTGATTCTTTTTCATATATTGCCACTGTTAGCGAGTAGTCGCCCGGTTGTAAGGGGAGCTTGTCTATTCTGTATTTTATTGACTCACTTGACGGATCTATTACCGACGACAAGGTGTTTGGACCGGCAACAGTAATATTATCCTGATTAATGAAGGCGAGGCCTACAGTGAAGGGTGTGTGCTTGTGTCTGTGTTCCTTCTCTAACTCTATTGTCAGCTCAAATGGATCCTGAAAATCTAGAATAGGAATCTCTTTATTGTCAGATGGCGATATTTTCAAATTCTTGATCCTAATTCCTCCAGTTCCCCAACGTACTACCCCCTGACCCTTGTTGATTGCTGATTGCTTTGAATCATCAATGTTTAGTCGTGCGTAAAGGGCGGCGGCTTTCGCTGGTGTCGTAATACTTGCTGCTTCACCTTTGTCAATAATCAAGACACGATCACAAAATCGCTCGACATTTCCCATATCATGCGTCACTAGAATAATTGTGCGGCCTTCTTTTTTTAGTTCTCGAAAGACTGCAAAACACTTCTTCTGAAAATCTGCATCGCCGACTGCCAACACTTCATCCATGATAAGTATTTCTGAATGTGAGCGTATTGCAATCGAGAACGCTAAGCGTACCTGCATGCCAGAAGAAAAGTTCTTGAGCTTCTCTGCCATGAAGCTCTCAAGTTCTGCAAAACTGACAATTTCGTCGTACATTAATTCCACTTCATGTCGATTGAAACCAAGCAGCGCTCCGTTGAGAAATACATTCTCCCGCGCTGTTAATTCGGGATTAAATCCAACACCTAGTTCAATAAACGGTGTTAGTGACCCGTTTACGTGAATTGCACCTCTGTCTGGAACGTAAATACCCGCAAGTAACTTAAGCAAGGTGCTCTTGCCGCTTCCATTCCGGCCAACAATACCAAAGAACTCACCTTTTTTCACTTCAAAAGATATGTCTTCAAGAACCTTGAAATTCCGAAAACCCTTGGTTCGTTTCGTAGAGCGGATGACCGCCTGTTTGATGCCACTTGCTTTGTCGAGAGGAATTTTAAAGGTTTTAGACACATCTTTGACAATAATGGCGGCTTCATCAAGAACAGGCATTAAACATTCTCCGAAAAATAGCCCGAGTGCTTTTTAAAATAATAGCTCGCGTAGACGGCGAATACTGCAACGATAGCAAAGGGGGTAAGTTGTATTAATATATTGCCCGTAAGACTTGACATTGTTGTGCTCTGGTGTGTGACTAACGCATACCGTGCATCTTGTATGATTTGGGCAACTGGATTCAGAAGTAGTAGCTGCGCAACCATAGGACTCGCCTCTTTTATTACTAGGCTTACGGGATAAAGAATCGGGGTTGCATAAAATGCTCCCTGTAATAATACCTCCCATATATGACTGATGTCGCGATATTTTACATAGGCAGCCGACAAGAAGAAGGCAATTGATAGTGCAAACACGTACAGTTCGATGATATAGAGCGGGAAGAGTAGGGCTGACATTTTAATGTCAACGTTCGCAACAGCGATAAATACAGCAATGATCAAAAGGTTAAGTATTAAGTTAATAAGCGCTGATAGTGTCCCCGATATAACAATAATGTATTTCGGAAAATTAATCTTTCGAATCAAGTCGCCCCTACTCACTATTGAGGTTAGGCCTTGGTTAGTGGCTTCCGTAAAAAACGACCAAAACACAATACCCAACAGAAGGTAAATGGAGAAATACTCTACGGTGTCACCAACTCTTAGAAAATGGCCAAAAACAACATATAGGATTGCGAACATGAAAAGCGGCTTGAGTAATGACCATAGGTATCCAAGCACCGAACCTTGGTATCGGAGCTTGAAGTCGGTAATGACGAGCTCACGCAAAAGAATACGATTTCGTCGACTAAAGATATTTGAAAGTTTCATATACTATCCATTAATTATATCAGATGGACATAACAATACACCGCCTGGAATAAAAGTAAGTTAGCATATTATATTCGCTCCCTGGCTTTTGTTATAAGATAGATGGAGTATTATGACTAGAGTTGCTATTGTTGTATTAAATTGGAACGGCATTGAGGACACAATCTCCTGCCTTGAGGCGCTATCCAAGCAAAATTTTGACGATTTTGTAATGGTTGCTGTTGAAAATGGATCTACAGATACGTCCGTACGTGAATTCAAACTCCTTGAACGGAAGTATGGTCATAAACTTAAAACTCTCTATAATCAAACCAACCTGGGGTTTGACGGGGGTGTCAACACAGGGATTCGCTGGGCGCTGAAGCACGACTTTGATTATATTGCTCTACTTAATAATGACGCTATACCCGACAGAGATTGGCTTAGTCACCTCGTTAAGGCTGCTGTTGCAAACAAATCTGGCATCACTACAGGCCTACTACTTCACGAGGACGGTAAAACAATCGATAGCACCGGTGATTATTACTCTTCGTGGGGTATGCCATTCCCTCGTGGTCGGGATATAAAAACCGGGCAAGCCCCAGAATCAGGGTTTGTATTCGGTGCGAGTGGCGGGGCTAGTCTCTACTCTGTTCCCTTGTTGAGGGATGTAGGTATTTTTGATGAGGCATTCTTTGCCTATTACGAAGACGTTGATATTAGTTTTCGTGCCCAGCTAGCTGGTTACAGGGTGTTTTACGAGAAGAAGGCCATCGCTTACCATAAACAAGGCGCTACTAGTGGTAAGATGCCTGGTTTTACAGTTTACCAAACCTTTAAAAACATTCCGTTACTCTACGCGAAAAATGTCCCCTTTAGGCTCCTACTCCCGATTGGACTGCGGCTATTTGTGCTCTACTGGCTTATTTTTGGAAATGCTGTGCGTAAAGGCGCTGGCTGGCCCGCATTAAAAGGGTGGTTAGCGAGTGTCTGGTACTTCTGGACAAGTAGTTTATGGCAGCGCTTCGTGATTCAGAGACGAAAAAGCGTACGCACGGCCTACATATCCTCGCTTATTTGGCACGATCTACCACCTGAACAGACAGGTCTTCGCAAGCTAAGAAAAGCAATCTCCGGCAAGTAGGTGTCAGCTTCGTTCTTAACGTTTGTAGTCGTCTGCTAATCGTATGATATCTTCTTCATTCGACGGCTCGTTTGGCACAGTATGTTGCCAAATCTCGGCCACGAGTGTGTAGCTTTGATCGTCAAAAGCGCAGAGACGATGACGTTCGCCTTGCTCGAACTGGACTATGGTGTCGGCTTCGGCGGCGAGACGCTTACCCTGTTTGTCGGTACTACTTTTAAAGTAGGCGCCTTTATTGAGAAATCGCCATCGCTCGGCTCGGCGGTGATGAAGTTGCCAGCTGAGTCGCTGACCTGGTGCTACTAAAAGAAACTTCGGACTAAGATCGATGTCGTCATAACCTAGACGCGCCTCTTTCATCGTAAGCCCCGGGAAGAACTCGTGGACAAAGCGCTCAGCTTCGTCGTTATGAAGCCGGTAGTAGGCCCCCCACGGCTTCGTCTCATCCATTTCCACTATAGTGTAGTCGATCTCGCTAATCATGTCTCTGACGCGCTTTGTAGCGACCTTTTTTGATAGCTTGCGAGTAAACTGCGGGAAGAAAGTGGCAATAAACTCATCAGCTTTGCGATACACCAGGTGTGGTATTTTCTTACTCGTTCCTGAGCTATCTAGCACATCTCTGCCTTTTAGAAGGTCTCGTAATAAGACTCGGGTACGCCACACGAGTATTTTTGAGTGTGTTGAGGGTCTCAGCTCGGTAGCTCTGACTCGCTCGATACTATTTTTTCTTGTCATACTTTTATCTATTATACCAATCTCTTTATCTTTTGGTCTGTATAATAGGGGTATATGCATATTGCGATTGATGCGCGAATTATCAATTCCTCGACCGGCAGATATATTGAGCGTTTGCTTTTTTACCTGCAAGATATTGATACTGAGAACCGTTACTCGGTGTTGGTGCGAAAGAAAGACAAGGATTTTTTTACGCCCAAGAGTAGCAATTTTACGGTGGTCGAGGCAGATTATGCTGATTATTCGTTTGCTGAGCAGATTAAATTTAAAAAGCTTCTTGATCACCTAAGGCCCGATCTCGTTCACTTCTGTATGCCTCAACAGCCAATTCTCTATAGTGGCAAAAAAGTCACTACGGTTCACGACCTAAATCTCTTGAAGACCTATAATTCAGACAAAAACTGGCTGATGTATCACACCAAACAACTGGTTGGGCGATATGTTTTTAAACGTATCGCAAAAACTAATAATCATATTATTGTGCCGACCGAATTTACAAAAAAAGAATACGTGAAATTCGCGCGCATTCCCGAACGGCGAGTTACCGTTACGTATGAGGCGGCAGATGTCTCGGTTGAAACCGTAAAACCGTACAAGCTGCCTTTTAAGAAATTCATCCTCTATGTCGGTCAGCAAAGTGACTATAAAAATATCAAGCGGCTCGGTGAGGCTCACCAGAAGCTCCTGAGAAATCACCCAGACCTCGGGCTTATACTAGTGGGGAGGAAAAATGCGTCGGCGCTGATGAACGAAAAGTATTTCGCGTCAAAGGATTACAAGAATATTCATTTTACTGGGTTTATTGAGGATGACCAGCGTGACTGGCTTTACACTCACTGCGAAGCCTACGTGTTTCCATCCCTCATGGAGGGCTTTGGGCTACCAGGGCTCGAAGCAATGGGCTACGGAGCGCCGGTGGTTAGTAGTAATGCGACTTGCCTACCTGAAGTCTACGGCGAGGCCGCCCACTACTTCGACCCGTATAACGCCAGTGATATCGCCCGCGCCATTGATGAAGTGCTTTCAGATGATAGCTTGCGGAGTGAACTCGTTGCAAAAGGGAAGAAACAATTCAAGAAATACTCGTGGCAACGTATGGCTGAGCAAACTCACGCTATTTATATGAGCGTGGGAGAGTCAACCTCACGGAAATAACTTTATTTGGCCAGGTACTCCCTTGTCGAAGAGTTGATTATTGTGAGTTATACGATTAACGCGGGTCAATGCCTCAAAAACATACTATTAACGCGGGTTAGCTTGTGAAAAACGTATTATTAACGATTAAAATTGGCTGCTTTTAATCCGCCAGCTTAGTAATAAGACCGCTCAGCATTTTCCTCATAGGTACAACATCCCCCGAAAGTGCCTTCTTGGACGCCTCGACATTATCGTCAGGATCCATTTTCGACCAGTCGATATCATAGTTGTATTTAAGTGCAAGTAGTCGCAGGAACGTACGAATAACCCGGCCATTTCCTTCCCGAAACGGATGCACGGCATTTAACTCGGAGTAGTAGTAAGCGATTCTCTGAATAAACACTCGGGAATCCTTGGATTCGAGACGCCGATCACCATTTAACTCCCTAAGAAGAGCTTCGAGCGATGGCTGGATATATGTTGCATGGGCGAAATATGACTCTTCTTTGCTTATATCTTGTGTTCTGATTTTGCCCGCCCATTTATAGATATCACCAAAAATTTCTTTATGCATATCGCACAAAAGCTGATAATCAAATTTTAATTTGTCAGGTCGTGACCCCACAGTAAGTGTGGTGATGATGATGTATGTGATTTCAGCCTCAATCTTATTCAGCTGAGATTGAGTTATTGCACCAATTTTATTTTGTAACATACCCGTACGAGGGTCTATGTACGGGTCTTGATTGATATCATACGGCATAGTAAAACTTCTTTACTTGCGATGCTGATCTTTCATCTCTTGAATGACCGTTCTACGCAAGTCTTCTTTGGTTATCTTGCCTTGTATGTATTTTTTTACTCGTTTTTGGTTCTTTACGCTAGGGCGTAATCCTTCGGCTCGTACAGACCCGTATGCGGCCGATGCTGAGCGAGACTTCATAGCTGATGATCGCATATTCATATCTTTATTATATCTACTTTCACTTTTCACTACAATGCGTAAGCATTATGAGCCTATTACGAGCTTTTTTGAGCGATGATCAGGTGGCGTTCGCGACCTTCACCTTCGGAAAAGGTTTGGATGTCGTCGTATTCAGCGGCGACACCGTGGACGATGCGGCGATCGGCGGCGTTGAGGTTGGCGATGTGCGAGCTGCCAGTCTTTTGGACTTGTTCAATCCAGCCCCTGGCCTGCTCGGAAAGCTTTTCGGCGCGTTGTTTCTTGTAGTCGGCGATGTCGAGATTGACTCGCTGGATGCTGGCGTTGTTGTTGCGAAGAGTAGTGGAGAGGATGTATTGAAGCGAGCGCAGGGTTTCGGCATTTCGGCCAATTAGAATGCTACTAAATTCACCGGCCGGTACAGATAGTTCAAGCACGTCGTCATTTACCGACACCTCAACATCTGAGTTGACGCCGAAAAACGACAGGAGATCTTCGAGATACTTTTTTGCGTAGTCGACTGATGCTTGCTGATCCATTATTTTTTCCTCCTCGTGGTGTTAGCCGTAATCCGGGTAACAGTTGCCTCTTTGGCGGCTTTTTCACGAGCTTTGGTGGTGGCTTTTTTAGCCGGCGCTTTTGTGGTGGTTTCATCGGCAATCTCATCCATTTCCTCGGTATCTTGACGGAGGAGGTATGATTGCTGCAACACGGCCACAATGTTTGATACACCGTAGTAAAGGGCGATTGCACCAGGAATAGTCACCATAATGAAGAACATGAAGATTGGCAGGAATTTCATCATCTTGCCCATGACCGCAGCGTTCATTTCTGACTGGTCGGCTTGTTTACCGGCGGCGGCTTCGGACATAATGTCACGCAGGCGTTTGTTGCCTTCGGTTTGCGGCATGGTTTGTTTGCTCATAATGTACTGGGTGATAGCTGCAACGACCGCAAGGGCGACAAGGATAATATCGACACCGTGGTTGCCGATGGCTGGTTTAGTGAGGTCGACGATACCAAGGAGCTTTTCGTTAAACTGCTGTGGATGGCTGATCAGCTGGGCAATTGCCGGCACGCCCTCGAGAAAATCGTAGGTAAACTTTGCGATTTGGTCGCGGTGGAGGGTAAATATCTGAATAACGACATACAGCGCGATGAAGATTGGTAGCTGGATCAGCAAAATAAGGATGGAGCGGAATGGGCTGACGCCATGCTTTTTGTAAAGCTCAAGCATTTGGACACTTTCGAGCTGGCGATTGCCTTTGGTGCTCTTTTTGATTCGCTTCAGTTCTGGTTGGAGCTTGCGCATCAGTTTGGTTTGGTGGAGCTGGCGCTTCAAGAGTGGGTACAGGGCAAATCGAACCAAAATTGTGAACAAAATAACAGAGACGCCAAAATCTCCGCCCGGGATAATGCTATAGAGAGCAATTAACAGGTTGAAGATAGGTTGCACAATGAGCAGGTCGAAAATGTTCACTTTTTATTAACTCCAGGTAATACGTTTAGATTATATTATATCACTTTTCACACCTGGCGTGTAGTTGGTCGCCTGGGTGAGAAGCTCGCCAATAAGTGCGGTGAGCTCGGTGGGGGTTTGGGTGAGAATTTCGCTGGAGCTAACAATGCAGACGATGTCGTAGCTCGGAAACTCCGGCGTGATGTGCTGGCGCAGCGCTTCGTACACCCGACGACGGATGCGATTGCGGCCGACCGCGCTTTTTAGCACCTTTTTACTCACCACTACCGCGAAGCGTGGGTGTTTACGGTGAGGGTTGTTGGTATATTTGAGTGTAGCAAGGTGAGTGCGGATGGCTTGCCCATTTTTATACACATACCGTAAACTGCCGTGGCCATGGAATCGGTATTTAAATGCAATCATACTTAGTCTTTAGTATATGGTATTTAGTAGATGGTAGGTAGGGTTAATCTAACACTTCTTTAAAAATAAAAAACTCCAGTGGTTTCACTGGAGTTTCATACTAGACCGTCAGTTTTGCGCGGCCCTTGATGCGTCGTCGTTTTATAACAGCTCGGCCAGCCTTGGTCGCAATGCGAGCGCGGAAGCCGTGTGTCCGTGCACGATGACGGGTGTGTGGTTGGTGTGTTCTCTTTGGCATATCTTAGTTATTCTACCGTTTTAGAGTGTTTTTTTCAAGCGTGAGCGGTTGCGTTTTTAGATAGATGGTTTTTTAGTAAAGAAATCTGTCCACAGTTTCACTGTCTTTATCCACACATTAACAGGGCTGGGTGGTATTTGTGGATAACTCATACTCCTGTAGGTCAAGTGGTTGGTTATTATTTTACGGTTGTGGAAAACTACCCGGCTGCCGTATAATTATAGGTAGTAACAGTATAAATAACAGGGAGTTATTGAATGCACCAAGCCTTATGGCAGAGCGTATTAGGTGAGATCGAATTATCGGTATCGCGTGCAACCTATATGACCTGGTTTAAAAATACTGAACTTCTGAGCAATTCCGATGATGGTGTGGTGATCGCCGTGCCGAACATTTTTGCCAAGCGCCAGTTTGAAGTAAAGTTCAACGATCAAGTACGCGATATTTTGAAAAAGAACGGTATTGTGGCTGATCGTATTAGCTACACTGTAAAAACTCTTAATAAAAAAGTGATCACCCGTGAAGTGGTGAAAAATGAGCAATCGCTCTCCGCTCCGTCGGAAGCAACCACTTCGCTGATGGCTTCACCAATGCCAAGTAACGGCCTGAACCCGCGCTATACCTTCTCGAACTTTATCGTTGGGTCGAGTAATGACCTGGCTTACACCGCCTGTCAGGCAGTTTCGGCTAATCCTGGTGTAAAATATAACCCACTCTTTTTGTATGGTGGTGTGGGGCTCGGTAAAACCCACCTTATGCAAGCGGTCGGAAATGAAATTGTCACTAATAACCCCAGTGCAAAAGTCCTCTATATTAGCTCGGAAACATTCGTGAAAGATTTCCTGGAGAGTATTCGGTTCAAGAAAAAGGGTTTTTCTGATAAATACCGCAATGTAGATGTGCTTATTATCGATGATATGCAGTTTATCGCCGGCAAGGAAAAGACACAAGAAGAGTTCTTCCACACCTTTAACGCCCTTCATCAGTCGAACAAACAAATTATCATTAGTAGCGATAAGCCACCGCGTAGTATCCCGACTCTGACAGAGCGTCTACGAAGTCGTTTTGAATGGGGTATGGCTATCGATATTCAAATGCCAGATTTTGAAACCCGTTGTGCAATTGTAGAAGCTAAGGCAGCGCAGTCGGGTATCGAACTCGCTCGTGAAACAGTGGAATACCTGGCGAACAATATTAAAACTAATATTCGTGAACTTGAGGGTGCTCTCAACCAACTACTGGCCTATGCTGAAATGCGCGGGGTCACCCCTGATATTTCAACGGCTGAGGGCCTCATCGGTAATGTCCGCCGTAGCCGCCCACAATACGTCACCGCCAAGCAGATTATTGAAAAAACAGCTCGTCACTTCCAGATTAAGACTGACGAAATTTGTAGTCCAAAACGTGATAAACACATCGTTACTCCACGACAGATTGCTATGTACCTGCTTCGAAGTGAACTACATCTTAGTTTCCCAAAAATCGCTACCGAACTAGGGCGAAAAGATCACACCACCGCTATTCATTCAGTGGAGAAAATTGAAAAAGCCATCAAGCTTGATTTCCTTATCCGCGAGCAAGTGGCCGAAATTCGGGAGAAACTTTATGCTTAAGCGCTGTGCACAAGTTGTCTATAACCTGCTACAACGTGGGTGGGTTCAGAGCGATCGTTTGTACACATTAGTTATGCAGCGAGTTGGTGTTAATTACTCATCACTCGGACAACTGCTAGTTATACCCTCTTCGCACCAAAACTTGTTCGCGCAGTTGTACACACGGGAATTATCGATCTCGCCTCTATTAATTGATGGTTATACCCGCTATCCACAGCACCTATTAATACCAAGCAAAAAAAGAAAAAGGATTATTTAGTAATGGAACTACAAGTCACTCAGGAAAACTTCACCCGCGCACTTTCAAATGTTAGTCGAGTAGCGACTAATAAGGCGCAGTTACCTATCTTAGAAAACATCCTACTTCGAACCGACAGTAATCGCCTACTCGTTGCAGCGACGAACCTAGAAATGGCATCGAGTAATTACGTGGGTGCAAAAGTTGTTCGCGAAGGCGCGATTACGGTCCCTGCCCGCCTGATCACTGAATTTGTTTCCAACCTACCGAAGGAGCAAATAAACCTCAAAGTTGAGAACGACCATCTAAAGATTACTTGTGGACACTATAGTTCGGTTATTAATGGCATGGTGGCCGATGAATTCCCCGAACTGCCGGTAATCGACCCCAAAACCTCGACAAAATATATTGTCACCTCTGAAGATTTCAAAAAAGCTGTCTCCCAAACGATTATTACCAGTAGCTCCGACTCGACTCGCCCGGTACTCACCGGTGTATATTGGCATTCGTTTGAAGGCAAACTCTACCTCGCAGCAACCGACGGCTACCGCCTATCAGAAAAATACTTGATCGATACCAAGAATGACCTCTCGGCGATTATTCCAACCAGTAGTTTACAAGAAGTACTCCGTACTATTAATGATGAGGTGGAAGAAATTGAACTACTTTTTAACGACACCCAGGTTCACTTTAAACTTAACGAAACTGAAATCACGAGCCGTTTAATTGACGGTATCTTCCCTGACTATCGCCAGCTTATCCCAAAAACTTCCGAAACAGAGATAATCCTGAAAAAAGATGATTTTGTGCGCATCACTAAAATTGCCAGCCTATTTGCCCGCGAATCTGGCGGCAGCGTCACACTTACCGTCACCGCCGAGACGAAGACCTTGTCTATCCACTCAATCGCCTCGGAACTTGGTGAAAACACTTCAGAAGCCGAGGTAGAGACGATTTCAGAGGATGGAACAGTCACCCTTAACTCGCGCTATCTCAACGAAGCCCTGTCGGTACTCGACGGTGATAAAATTACCTTTAGGTTTAGTGGTAAGCTTTCACCATGTGTTTTAACTGATGGAAGTGAATCCGCCAACTACAAGCATATTATTATGCCTTTGAAGAGTTAATATAATGGCGCACATTACCAAGATTAGTGTGCAGCACTTTCGGAACCACGCCAAAAAAACTATTACACTTTCGCCGACCACCACGATAATTACAGGGAAAAACGGAACCGGAAAAACCTCACTCCTCGAGGCGCTCTATATCGCCTTGCAAGGTAGTTCGTTTCGCGGTAGTGACACAGACGTCCTTCAAAAGAATGCTTCATGGTACCGTATCGACATTGAGATGGATGACGGAAGCGTGCGAACGGTTAAATTCGATTCGACCAAACCCACCGGCCGCAAGCAATTCAGTATCGATGAGAAAATCTCTTATCGCCTGACCGCCGCCAGTAAATACCCCGTGGTTTTATTCGAACCCGAAGACCTCAGGCTCATTAGTGGTTCGCCAGTACGCCGCCGCTTCTTTATAGATCACTTCATTAGCCAAATAAACCCTCACTACTCGCAGTCACTACGCAAGTATGACCGTGCACTCAAACAACGAAACAATCTCCTAAAACAGGCTTACACGACGCCGGACGAACTATTCGTCTGGAATGTGGCACTGAGTGAATACGGAGCCTATATCATTACCGAGCGAACACTTTTTATTGAAAAAATTAACCAAGTGTTGACTGGTATCTACCAATCTATCGCGCAGTCGAAAGATGTAGTGGCGATTCACTACTCTCATACCCTGGTCGATAATATTCAACAGAAATTAATCTCAGACCTCACAAAAAATACCGAAAAAGATAAAATACTCGGCTTTACCTCTGTCGGCCCGCACCGCGACGACGTGATATTCTCCTATAACCAAACCATCGCCGCCTCCAACGCCTCGCGGGGCGAGAACAGGTCAATTATCCTAGCGCTGAAACAAATCGAAGCCGATATTATATTTCAGATTACTGACATGAAGCCAATTCTCCTTCTGGACGATGTGTTCAGTGAGCTCGACGAGGATCGACAAGCAAATATAACCACGAACGGTTACCAAACCTTAATTACATCATCTCAACCAATTTCAACTAACGAAAAGACTACCAGCTTAGTATGAGAGAAGTTTAAAACTCTTACTGAAAACTGTTTTATTTACGGTATTATAAATCATAATCTCAATCTTCTCTTTAGTACTATCTGAGATGACCCTTATTTTGTGAATATCTTGATCATTTATACCAAACTTAAAGCTATAGGTAGTGGCTGTGCCTTGAGAATACTCTCGACCAAAAGAATCTTTCATAAAACTAACTTTTGCGTTGTAGATTTTTTTGTCGTACATTAAGAAATTTATAATAACATCTTTTATATATCGCATATCATCTTTTGAGACACCGCGCTCTGATAGAGAATCAAATCCAATAAAGTAGGATCCGTAAGGGTTAGCCTCCCTGTAGTTATATATATCACCTGCAAAATACGATGTTCCAGAGAGTTTATCTGACTTTGTAGAGCTATCACCTCTTAAGTTTGTATTTTCCACTCTATCAAACGAGAAGTAGCTAATAAGAAAGCTAAAAAGCGTCAAAAATATTACTGTACCATATTTTATAAATCGAAGTGATTTTTCACTCATACTATTCACCAATCGCTTTATTCAACTTATCTATAACATCGTACGGAACACCCAACTGACCAGATATATTATTGTAATATAACTTATCGTCTGGACCAGTAATAACCTGTGTTGATCCGGGATTGTCTTTAAACTTTACAAACAACATAGTCGCTTCGTTTGTATTATCTAGCTCTGAGTCTATACTTTCTACCCCAACCTTAGCTAAATACCACCACTTGTGTATTTGTTCAAATGAAATAATATCTTTTATAGTGTAGTATCGCGGAGATTTTGATTTAGTAAGATTATACTTATCTATTGCAGCACGTAACTCGACTTTAGTTACAGGTTTCGCATTCTCAACAGGCATTTGGTAGCGGGGTTTCAGACCTACGACAAGCCAAGCGCAAACAGGTGCAATTATGAATACGCAGACGATCGATGTAATAATAGTTCTCTTCATAATTTATCCTCCTTAAATACGTCATTACGGATACTGGTATGGACTCAAGAAGTCTACACTCGTTAGTCTATGAGGAGATTGCCAGACAAGATCATTTGGATCAACCCATCCGAGATAATCCTCTCCTTTTTCTGTAGCATCTTCTATATGCCCATCATTAAGAATTCTGTTATTACCCAAGTATATCGTCACATGCCCATATTCCGTACCCCCAGTATAAATAAGAATTGCACCTTTCTTGGCATTATGATCAGCGTGAACAAGGCTTCTATGATCCTCCCATAACGTCATCGCATAATGTGGCGCGTACCCAAAGCCTAAGTCGGCCCCCTGCCATACGCGCGCAACAATCGAAGCACACCAGCCGTTATAGCGAAGTCTTGTTCCCCACACACTATCAGTAAGAATGGCATTTGCCTCCACGATCGACCAACCGTTCACCTCACCACTATCAATAAAATCTCCATGACCAGCTCCTACAGTACCACTCGTCGATCCACCACTCGTTCCACTGCAGTCAGATGAACTCGGTGACCCTACTGTAGCCGCATCCCCACCAGGGGTAGATCCACTATATCGATCAAAGATATCCTGTGCTGCTGTAGTACGCTCACTTAAGGCTTGAACATTCGTAAGGGGTGTTTCACTAGTACTGCCACTAATAATAGCTACCTCAAAAAACCTCCCCCAATACCAAGTAGTGTGGGGTATGTCGTTATACTTTTTTAACCCTTCGATATTTCCTGATGTTCGAGTAGTTGCTTCTTTCCACAGGTATTTAAGTTGTGTCTCAAACTTCCGCTCATCAAGTCCATTTGCGTGTGCCCACCTAACCAACGCTGCCCACCTTCCAGCTACATCCCACTGAGCTATACCAAGATAATTGCCCGCATTGCTCGCCAGAGGGTCGAAATGTGATTCAATAGCAATATTACCCATAATTCCAGCCGCCTGTTCGCCAGTTAGTCCCTTCCCAGTGAGATAGTTCCAAGCTTTTTCCTCATTGTCTCCTCCTGTTATTGGAATGTCGGATGTTGTATCCCCTGCCGATGAAGTGCACACACTTTCCTCGGGGGCCACATATATAATATCGTTCTGGTTTCTAAAAGTGGGATCATCCACGACGTCATCAACCGCCAGAACTGGAGAAGAATAACTAGATAATAGGCAGATCGCCACAGAGAATAAAAAAACTTTTCGTGCGTTATCTCGTAAGTGATATAAGGGGTATATCATAATTAATAACAGTCATAGCTACTAGGCTTTACGTCTTCAAGGACACTCATAGGGTCGAAAGTTGTACTAAGGTTTCCGTATGATCCAGTCGTGTTGGTGGTTGCGGCTGTGATGTGAAGATGAGCTTTTGAACTAGCATCGACATTTCCAGTTTTTCCGGCTATAGCGATATAATCACCTGCTTTCACCCGGTCTCCAAATTTTACACGTATCTTACCCGGCAATAAGTGCTGATAACCGTAATAAATACCTTCGGGGGTCTTTATCATAATATGGTTACCGGTAGCTGGTGAAGTACCTGTTACTCCATCAATAACCTTTACTACGGTACCGTCGTGCATTGCGAACACGTGTCCGCTGCCGTCTGTATTAATATCAAGCCCCGCGTGCACAGAGGCCCCACCGTAACAGGGTCCAGGCTTTGACTCGCTAGCTGGAAGTGGCCACGCCCACCCATCCTTCGATATATCACCCGCTGACTCACCGGGTACTTCAACTTCACTATAGACCATGTCATGATCGGAGCCGTCGACTGCCTTACCGCCAACAGCCACACCATAGCCGCTTGCTTTCATGAAAGTATTTATGAAGATATGATCAACGCGATTGCCACCATTTTCATCTTTTTCGCTTGGACATTGGCCGGTTTTATTTTGCTGGGCATCAGAGACATGCCACATGATACTATCACGAGTTAATATACAGTATGCTAAGTTTTCTCGGAGTCCTCCAAGCGGTTTATTTCCACTTGCCTCTACGGTCATTTTTGAATTGAAATCCCCCGTGAATATGACGGGTGCGTCAGTCAACTCATTCTTTATCGTGTCGAGATACATCTCATTATTGTCTTTTCTGTCTTTTGGACCACCCTCTGAGTCGGCACGTTTATCAACTGGGTCATGAGTGTTCAAAACGTAAAGCTCCGGCCCATCGGCACCATTCTCTATATATTTCAATTTAACAATATTAACTTTTCGATTTCCCTCGTATTTAATTTTCTTTTGACGGGCGCTTACGAGTTCAAACTTTTCCTTATTCCATATTACTACCGACTCAGGGTTAACATCTGGGTCCGCTCCATCCCCGGCTTTTGACGGCCAAATATCATATACATCGCCACCGTACTCACTTGTCTTTAGGGCGACCTGTTGTTGTGGTCGAGCTTCCTGAAGTCCAGCGATGTCAATGTTGTGTGAAGTTAAAACACGTACAGTATCCTTAAGCCTACTGTGCCATTTCTCTGAACTATCATTACCCACGTGTAAAATGTTAAATGTGGCAACTTTAAACTTAGCCCCATCGGTGCTGGTCGAGATGGTAGTCGGGTCGTAGTCACCATCCTCTTTCTCGGCAAGCGAGTTATAGTAAACACGGAAGTTACTCAACTGCTCTTCGGAGGCGGCATTGTCACCACCGGATTTATTACAGTTAATACCAACGGCCCAATCGTAGCCATCATCTTCAATCGGTGTCATAGTTGACCCCATTGGTGCTTCACGATGTTCAGTACAATTCTCAATCCATTTCAAGTATAGTTTACCGGTGCTAGTGGTCGGATCTACTTCCCCAGCTTCATCATCGATAATATACCCTCCATTTTTCATGTAATCTATATTTTTTCCAGTGTCCATAGCCAACTCAGCGACAGACAATACGTACTGAGCTTGCCCCATCTTGTCACAATCTACTCCAGCCTCTATCATCTCTTGATCAGGACAGTCACTTAAATCCGCCACCGAGATATTTACTGGCATAGAGGCTGGACTTGCGCTAGCAGTTGGTATTAGCTGAAAAGACGATCGTACGATGGTTCCAAGCTGTAGAATACCTTGCCGTAGAGACGTCGGTGCCCGGAAGGTAATACCTGACTTTCGCAAACTAGACCCAAGGAATGAATATTCGTTATATATATTGAACGGTTCGCCCTTTGCATCATATGCTGCAACTCTATCTGCCTGCGCTTTATCCTCTGATGTTGCAGCGAGGAAGCTAGTTACGTCACTTTTAGTTCCCGCTTTGAGCCCCCTAGACATTGCCGTCGTTCCTAGTAGAACACCAGCCCCCACAGCCATAGCGTTACCAGCATCTACTCCTGATATATCATCGACACTAAGTTTTGAATTCGCGAGTGCGTCAATGGCTTTCGGAAGACCCCAACTAACGATAATAGGTATAATAGCTGCCCAGAATATTATCACAAGAATCTGAAGAGCGGCGCATTCAACTGCACCACCCGCAAGGCCTGCGAGCGTTCCGAGACCAGGTATGATAGTGCCACTCACTGCACCTCCGGCTGCCTGAGCTGCACATACGGCTGCGATTAGTGCAAGTGCGGTACGCCAATCAGCAGCAGAACGACAAAGAGCTTTCGTGTTAGATCTTCCCCCGACTAATTCCTCGAGCTTCGTTACCGTCTGATCTAATACTATCAGGAAAGTGTTACCGCCAAGTAAGAAGGCACGGGTAAATTCCTTTAAAGCACCTTCGTTACCATATGCTGCGACCTTATAGCCTTGGGAGTCGGTGGCAGATAACCCTGCTTTTGGTCCTGTTAATGCTACTGAGGTTAAAACCCCACCTAGCATTGAGGTTGTCTCCGGGTCGATGTCACCCTTATCCTTAATTTGATCTGCGGCTTTTAGAAATAGCGTAGCAAACGCAACAAACCGGATGCCATTTTCAATTTTTACAGCTGCAATAATTGCTTTTGATATGTTTCGTGCACCACACCCAAGACTTACTGCCCCAAGCCAGCTACTTGTTTGACTAGCTGAACCCTTAACCCTGCCTTCATACTTCGACATAAAGCTATTTCGGCGATCTTCGTCACTAATGTCGTTTCCAGTTCGAGTATTGAAGCTCTTCTTCCTCTCGTTGTCGGTATCGCCATTCAACTTTTCTTTCGTTTTATTCTGTCCGTATCTCTTTAAAACATTACCGGGAAATCGAGCACCGTTAAATACCTTCGTCGCAGGGTTATAAGCCTTGCTTGCGGCACTTGCAGCAGCAATACTTTTTTTGGTATGACTGATGAAGCTATTGCCATTCGTAGCTTTGTACCCGTCAGGGAACTCAACACTAGATACCACAGTTCGGCCGTTGACAAGTGAGCCCTTTACCTTAAACTTCTCTGCTTCGTAATTAGATTTCTGAGCATCGCTCATTGTGCCCATCCGGCACTTTATACCAGTCGGTTTTTCGGCGCAGGCTATTTTAGTCTCCTGGCTTCCGATCATTAGCTTCAACATTTTGTTATAACGTGCTGGCGCGGCACGTGAGGCGCTAGAGTTATAATTCGTAAAAGTCTCTTTCACTTGGACAATCAATAGGCCAGGTACGGAGAAAAAGATTCCCAGTCCACCACCACCGAGTAGGACGGCTCCGATTATCCCCAGAGGCCCACCCTTTTTTACAACACCCTTCAAAGTTAGCTGCTTCTTGTTCTGATCAGCTGACGGACTATACTCGAAACTCTCTACAGGTCGTTCCTCTTCCTGTCGAGCTTTGTCGATATTCTTCGATTTCTCGATATTCTCATCTTCCTGCGACGGATCCGCAGTGTCGTCGAAGTTATTTTCGATATCTGAAAGCTCTCGATCGTAGGGATCTTGCTCCTGCTTATAGAGGTCATTAGCGCGAGTCGCTGGGTTTAGCCGTTCGTCCTCCTCTGGATCGTTTTTGTATGAGAGTGCCATATCTGTCTAAATTATACGCTTTACAAGAGGTATTTCAAAGTTAAACACTACCGGTTATACACCTGAATCATCGGTTTGAGAAACCTGAATATCGGGTTGCGCCACGACGCCAGTCGTGACAAGCCCTTGCTCGGTCTGACTACCGATAATTTGCATATGCACGTGGTTTTGACCAGCAAAGAATAGACCTTGGCCAACCGGGAAGTTGGAGAGGCGCTTCTTTTCCTCTTCGGTGAGCTTGAAGACGTCGGACAAAACGTCAACGGCGCTCGACGATTGCTTCAAAAGTAGCTGCATAGAAGAGTTCGCCACAATAGCACGACCCATCTTGCTGCCCATAAAGTCTTCAACGTCCTGGGTGATGGTCGTAAGTCCCAGTTGATACTTTCGAGCTCGCTTGGCTAGGCTAAACAGGAAGTTGGCGGAGTCATCATATTTCATCAATTGCCATGCTTCATCGACGATCAGCATACGCTTCTTTTGGTCGGTACGAGTGATATTCCAGATGTGTGACAGAACGATATACATCGCCACAGGGCGGAGCTCATCTTCAAGGTCGCGAATATTAAAGACCACCATATTGTTGTTGATATCAATATTGCTTTGCTGTGAGAAAATACCCGCGAAAGTACCGGCGGTATATTTACGAAGTCGCTGCGCCAGTGACGGTCCGGTTCCGCCCATGTGAAGCAAGGTGTCGTAAAGGTCGGCAATAGTTGGCGGCACTGAGTTGTGTGTCAGAGGGTCGCTAGTAATACCTACTCGGGCATAAGTGTCGATGAGGGCTTGATCGAGGTCGGCCTCTTCGGCTGGTGACAGAGCTGCCATTACTACACCCTGGGCAGTTTGCTGAGCCCCACCAAGCATGAGGCGCAGAAGACCATGGAGTGTAATGAGGTTGGCCCTTAGGGCGTCATCCGCCTCGTCGGTATCAATGACCCTCGGAAGATCAAACGGATTAATACGAGTGTCAGACCCAAGACTGAGACGAATATAGCTTCCGCCGACGGCGTCTGCCAGTTTTTGATATTCATTCTCCGGGTCGATAATAACCACGTCGATACCGACCATCATACTGCGGAGTGCCTCAAGCTTTACGGTAAATGACTTACCAGCACCAGATTTAGCAAACACCACCATATTGGCATTTTCTAGACTAAATCGGTCGAAGATCACTAGGCCGTTGTTGTGCATGTTAACACCGTATAGAATGCCCTTTTCCTGGGTGAGGTCAGCACTAGTGAATGGGAAACTGGTAGATATTGCGCCGGTGTTCATATTGCGACGAATCTGCAACTGGTCGCTCATTTGCGGGATGGTACTGTTGAGGCCCTGCTCTTGCTGTGAGCTAGCGACCTTACTAAAGACAAGTTGCTGGCCAAAGATCGTCTCGACCTTGTGCTGCACAAAGCCAAGCTCGTCCATACTATCGGCGTAGAGCGTGATGTAGAGGCCGTAGCGGAAGAATCGCTCTGAGCCTACCTGGATCTGGTCACGCAGTTCTTCAGCGTCCTGAATGGCTGCCTGGAGGCCCGGGTCACGCGTGCGCCCCTTCTCGGTGTTAATCGACAGACTGGCTTCCATCTGTGTCACCTTTTTACGGAGGTTATCGAGTACGATCTGGCTCTCTACTGGGTAGATAAACATGCTCATATCGAGCACTTCGTCCATATTGATGATCGTACTGAGCCAACCAGTGTAAATCTGGCGCGGGTAGCCGTAGACGTAGATCGTCCGGCCATATTTGGTGCCAAGTCTGAAGTGGCTAGAATGAATCTCGAGGCTACTGGGGGCGATCAGGTCGCGCAGTGTTGTCATACCCTTCAGAAAAGCCTGCTCTACCTCGGCTTGTTCGCGGGCGCGCTGCTGAGCAGCAATATCGATCGGATCGAGTTTTTTAGCCATTACAGTAATCCTCCGGGTGGGGTTATTTCCTTGGCGTCACCCACGCCTTTTTGTACGTAGGTCGAGGTGATGTTTTCGAAATCACCGAGCGGCTCGCGCACAGCCGTATCGGGGTTATAGACGTTGTAGTAAAGCTCACCGATTTCTTTGGTGTTCAGAGGCACGCTTTTGACACCCATTTGGAATAGACCGCTCATCACGGCGTCGGTGCGGTTTTTAATCTCATCCTTTGCCTTGGTAAAGGCTACGGTATCAATCTTGATGGTCTGATTCTGAGGTTTTGAAAAGATGCGCCCAAAGAAACCGGTTGCCTGCTCTTTGAGGTTATTTAGATCACCTGCCGGGAAGTACGGCACGACGATAAAGAAACTCTTATCCATAATATTGGCCTCTTGGGCAAGGACGTCGATAAAGTTGATGTAATCATCCATCAGGACGTTCAGTAGCATATTGTCCTGCCCTCTTCGGATAGTCACGAGCCTATCAAGATAGGGGCCGATGTCTACGCGCTGAGAACGAATAAATATCTGGACTGGGAAGTAGAGTGAATTGAGGAAGTTCTGGTAACTGTACTCGACGCCTTCGCGCTCACGGGAGCTCATAAGGTCGAAGTTAATGGACTGACAAGCGATGACAGCACGGAAGCTACCGTCTTTCATGATGACCATATTGTCACGGATCTCAGAGATAAGCAGAGAGTTTTGCGTAGTGTTGGGATTGGCTGGTTTTTTTGCCTGTTCAGAGGCGGTATTTTTAAGTTGACCAACTGGCGCTGGCCCGCTACCCACTACACCTTGTGGAGGTTGCTGCTCTGGAGGTAATTGGTTGTTTGGCGGCACGCGCTACTCTTCCCACATCTTAGTTTGATGTATCAGCGAAACTAACGAAGCGATATAACCACTTCTTGGTCACCGAGCTCAGCTTCTTTCTTGGTAATGCGCTGGGCTTCATGCGCCATGGTCTCGATTGATAAATCAGGGTTACTTGCAAGGCTTATTATATCAGGCGAGACCTGTTTTTTGCTAGTGCTTACTTGAGGGTCGCTAGCTGACAGTTGAGCCCTGGTTGAAGCCGGGCTATCATCGATTGGCTGGATCATTGACTGGTGCATTTCATCGGGATATGGGTTGAACGTAAGGTCATCGGCATCACCAAGAGCTGCTGATGTTGCCCCTGCAGGAATGATCGGTGTTATCGTAGCTGGATCGGGAGTTACAGCTGGGGTTGGTGCTGCAACCTGTGATGGATCGGGAGTTGTGGCTGTGGCCGGCTGTGGATCCGGTTGCGCTACCCGAGATGGCTGGCGCATGCGGCGCATCATCTCCTCGCGGCGTTCCACATCTGCCTCGGCGAGCTTCGAGTCGAAGGCCTGGCTAATGCCAGTCGAGCTGTCAAACACATCCGCTGTCTGTTGAGCTTCGAAGTAGAGGTCATCATTGAGCGCGGTATTCTGCACTGGTGCAGACGCAATGCCTCGCACCGCCCATCCTTGAGTATCGGCAATCTGCGCTAAGTACGAGAGTCGTTGTTCGGCTTCACCTTGTGATAAGTCTTTCGTACGCCTGACCTCGATCGTTTTAGGGACGGTTATCTCAACCAGGGTCTGCACGCCGTCCGCCACCCATAGTCGACGGCGCGGCTTCAGATAAAACGATACGATCGCCGCCATGTAGACTTCCATCGGCTGGTCTTTTCGAAGTGGCAGTGCTAACGCGCCGAAAAACACGATGACCGGCAGCGGGATGATAGCGAGTGGTATAAACAGCTGCCCCAGCCCCCATGCCAGGGCGATAGATATGGCGACAGTAATAAGATAAATGAATTGGCGGAAGTTAAATGGACCGATAAGTTTATCGTCCGCTTCAACGTCTTGAGGAACTTTATAGACTGCCATAGTGCTTATAGTATAACAAAGTTAAGGCCCTGCTGGTGGTGGTGCCGACCCGGATGGCGGATTCGATGGCCCAGACGAAGGGTTGGGGAAACTCGACCCGTTAGTGGATCCCGGAGTTTGGGCTCCTGACGAAGCAATTGCGCGGAATAGAGCCCTCTTCTCTTCTGACATATTTACCCACGCAGCTTGGTTGTTTATTATCTCATTGGCCCTCACGCTGTCAATATGACCATCATGGATAGCTTGTTTTATTCGTGCGTGACTTTGGCCGGCAAGCTCGACATCGTTGAGTTTGCTAAATACCGCTGCGCCTTGCTGGCGAGCAACTTCAGTAACCGAAGAACCACTCTTGTCTCGACTCCAAGTATCGAGTACGGTGTCTTTCGATTTAAGTCCCGCTCCGGTTATATCTGATTTTAAATATTGAACTGTGCTTGATTCGTGGTTTGAACTATCTACGCTCTCATTAAGCTGTTTTCCTAACTCTTCTATACCCTTACCTCCTGAACCCAGCAATATCTTTTGCGCCGCACGCGCTCTCGTGGTGTCGCCCTTCTTGATTGCGTCACTAAGCTCCTCTTTAGCTTTATCGATAGTTGTCGCAGCAGTCCATCCCGGCTGTTTTTGCATAACCAGCGCTGCATTATCAACAGCATCATTTTCAATTTTTGATCCAGCCGCAGCTGCTGCGGCAGCCCCTCTGTCCCCACCAACATACTTGCCTGCTTTTGTTCTGTCGAAGCTCTGACTCAATGTACCTACCCTGACCAAGTTTTTTCCGAGCCTGCTGTCTTCACCAAGCTTTCTTCCTTGTGTTGCTAGGAAGCCACTCCCCGTTCGGCGAGCAATACGGCGACCAGTTCTTCGAGTATCAAATGCTGTTTTTGCTTCACCAAGTCGACCGTTCTTTATGCCGCGCCCAGCTCTACTGGTCGCTTTGTCACTGAATCCACTCAGTTTTGCTCCAACAGTTCCCGCTGCAGACATTGCCCCCTTTAATAACACAGGTACAGCAAATAATGGGATGGCTTGCACACCAAGTGCTATAACAGCCATCATTTGCCCATCTTCGCCAGCCACTTTTAGGAGTATGGTCGAAGCAAGACTACTTGCACCAAATACAACGCCGATGACCGGGAACACTATCAGCAGGGTGCTGAATGCCTTCCACCACCTCTTAAACCACTGTTCAGTATTTGGTAGTAGGTAGGCTACAAACGCCAGAGGAGAGATAACGATAAGGAGCAATAGGAAGGCTTTGCGAGCCAGGAGTATCATGATAATGATCGCAAAGATTAGTAAGGTTGAGGGTGCCAAGATAACAAGAACAACTAAACCAACACCTACACCTACTATCAATAGGGCTGTTGCTGCCGTTTGCCACGCCGAGCCAACTGCTCCGGGTGCAGCTCCTGCACCACCCACATTGACTGACTCAAACAACTTCACGACACTTGCGCCAGTAATATTACTGATATCCACCGCAATCTGGCACGCATAGTAGGAAAGATTAACGAGTATCGCCGCAATAATAAGGCGTGGCAGCAGTTTCTTTATCCCGTAGTTCGTTATCCCTCCCCCGGTAATCTGCCCATATATAATAATTAAGAAAGCGACGACAAATGCGACGTTAGCAATGTCGCGGAAGCTTTGCCATACGGCCTTCGTGCCACTATCCCTTAACAGTTCAGGCTCGACCTGTAAGAAATGGTCAGCCAAGAATCTATATGCATAATCATTTGCTTTTGCCATGAAGGAAATGACCGGACAGATTATCCAACCTATTCCATCAACAGCACAACTACTACTGCCACCATCTTTATCGCTGGTATGGACAACCCCCACCAGCACATCGGTCAGGTCACCCGCCAAGAGCGCGGGATGGTCTAGCCCGTTTCGTATCGAAGCACACATGTCATATGATTCAATATCCTCCCCTCCGGCGCCACCGGTGTAGATTTCTAAGATTTGATCTATTTGCTCCTGGGTTAAATTCTGCATAAGGGTTACGTCCGCATTCGTAAGGACCCCCGGGCAATCATCGACGATTTGTTGCAGGTAGTGCTCGGATTCGTTGTTAGGACCTGTAGAGCCAGCGGGTCGGGTTCCAATTATTTTCCCGTATTGACCTTCGTATGCGTAGCAATCGTCTGCCATTGATGCAGCGTTTGTAAATGTTCCGTCATGCACGGGCGGTTCTGATGGTAGATAGATGAATCCGTCTGGTGCGAGCATGAGCGGGGATGGGCTAGCAAAACTACTACCGCTATAGCCAGGACAAGGGCCTCCCGGGCTGGTTGTCCAAGGGGTGCTGTCAGTGATGAAGACTTCAAAGTTTATCGCATCCCCCTCGCCATTGAGCGGTTTGACGATGAGGTTGTCCTTATATTTGAAGGTTATCCCACTTATTTTGAACTCCTTGTGGCTAACCCACTCCGATCCATCTATATCTCCCGTAGCTGCACTAACTTTTGACGGCTGAGAGGCCACGACTGCGATAGACGCAACTATAAGCAAGACAAGAGCACACAAGACGAGACGTGGTTTTCGAATATATTTTTCGAATGAATAAGTTCGCGACATCAACGCATACATGATGGTATTATATCGCAATATCAGAGTAAACGTAAGCGTTAAGTTATGGTGTGAACACTTATTATACTAAGATCGAGGGATACCAAGAACGAAGCGCTGCAATGAAACTAGCTCCATCAAATTCTCAGTAGCATCTGTTGAGACGGCGTTAGCGAATTCTTTGGCGGGTCTAACAAGGAAGCGTTGAAGCTCGCGATGCTGGCCAGATGCATCACTATATTCAATAAAGGCATCGACGGTCATTAAGCCAGGCGTGAGGTCTGCACCTCCTCTATCCTCGCCCCCGTCACTAAAACTATAATCATCAACATTCACAAAGAATATATTTGAGTAAGTACGATCAAAATTTGTGCCATCAGCAAACATGTAAAAGTCGCTAACACTATCCTTTAGTACACCGATGCTGCTTTGGACTGTGTCTTCTGCAGGTATGTCAATGTTCGGGTCGTAGATTCTACTAATTGATGCAACGTCCACCAAAAGTGAATGATAGTCCGTGTCGATTGCATCAGCAGACTTGCCGCTTTCAAACTCGTTCTTGATCAACCCGTTGACTCTACCGAGGGTATTATAGTTACCACTCGCAACCGCTTTCCACATAGCAGATTCGGTATTCATTGCAACAAAATCGCCAACCATATCACGTTGGTCAAATGTGGCTGGGAGCCCAATGATGTTCAATGCCTCAGTTGGATTGGTCCAAGCATCAAGATTGTTGTAGACGTTAATCTGTTTCTCGGTAATGCCGTTGATGATCGCAAGCGTTTCGGGGTCGAGCAGATCGTCATTTCTGGTTGAGATGAAGTCCATAATCTCAGAACTAATGTCGGGGTTATTCTCTAGTACATAAGCGAGTCGTGGATTAGTAGCATTTTCAAATCGCTGAGCGCCAACAGGGGTCGAGACTTCGGCCTGAAGAGCTTTGACGTCAGAAGGATCAATCTCATTAGGAGACACTAAGATTCCGAATTGGTTGGTTTCTTCTGAATTGGCTGGTGTTGTTTCACCCGGGTTGGCGGTTGCGCTTGCCGTGGACTCAGAACGAGGTTCTGTGTCGGTGTCGCCAGAGCGCTTTGCCGCATAGAGACCACCACCGATCACGGTACTTAGAACTCCAGTCACGGCGGCAAGTCCAACCATCTGTTTCTTGGTCAGTCTTCGACTTTTGTTAAGTGTGTCGTGGGCGGGAGGTTCTGAGGTTACGGGCACTTTGTCAGTTGTAAGGATGCCCTCGCGCACCGCTCGAGGAAGAGATGTGTTGTCGAAGGTATTTATAGGGGTTTCACCATGTGAGCCAGAGTGGGGGATCTCTTCAATTAATGCACCTGCATTTCTGTACATTGCATAAGTTTTCTCGTCCACATCCATCGGCTGACCGTCAATAAGGACGTGCCGCGTGTCGGTCCCTTCAAACGATAATTCGCTTCTATCCGTCTTAGGCTGGTGTTCAAGATCGCTCATAGGTAGGGTTCCTCATGTGGACATATTTAACTTGCTATGTAAATACTATACACCAAAAGCTCGAAAAATGCAAGTGCTTACTTTCAATGTCAAGGGTTGCAATAAAAATACAACCTTTTGTGGAAAGAGTTACGCTCGGTAGCGGCGAAGTACGGCTTCTGCTTCTGTCTTGGTGTTCTGGCGAATAGTTGGAGTGTCGATGACAGTCTTAGCGTTCTGTTGCATTTCTGCGTAGTACGACTCGAATTTGCTTATTTCAGCAGCGGTATGGTTTGCTCGGAAATCAGTCATAGCTTGTGTTATTGCATCACGTAACGCATGTTCAGACGGATCGGTGAATTCTGCCGCCGGATTGCGTGCCCCGAATAGAATACGCAGAGCGTTGTCATTAGCACGGGAAAGGATCTCGGAACTAATGCGACCCTCGAATACCTGACGGATTGCATGCTCTGCCACACTCTTATCGCCATTGAACTGGCCCTTGAGGATACTGTCGAATGTCTTGTCATTAATAAATGGTGCCTGGGCATTAAAGCCACTCTTGATTGCCGCCTCTTGAACAGTGCTTCGATGGTCGTAGTTAACACCAACTCGACTGCCTCCAGGGACAAGAACATTTTCACCAGTCTCTTTGATGATCTCGAGCTTCTGCCCATATGATCCGGACACAAATTGGTTTTCGATTGCAGCCTCTTTTGAGTACTCGTTATTAAATGAGAAAGTGTGTGTGTTGTTGTTCGAGTCGGTTCGTGTCACGACGGCTTTACTCATGGCAATGTCCTGGTAGTCATCAGACTGAAGTTTGAAGTGTTTCATGAGCTGCTGCTGTGCACCGACATGCTTACCATATTCTTCACGATCTTTCGCAACGACACCTGCAAGCATGAGCTCATGATCACCTATGCCGGCAGCATACTTCTGAAGGTCATTACTACTGAGGAGCTTCTTATTAATACCAGATGACACTTCGTGAGCTGCTTGTGATTTGCGGATAGCGGTTAGTGCAAGATCCTCGGCTGATACCTGTGCCATAGTGGTGGCTTTCATAATATCTCCCATAACCGGGCCGGCGATAGGCGCCTGAGGAAGCTCTCCGTGCTTGGACTCATCGTAGAGGGCATCCATACGATCCGCATAAGACTTCGCAGAGTCAGTGGTGGCGCGTAAAGTGAGCTCTCTCGAGAGAGCGTGTGCATCAAAGCCGACATCTTTTGGATCTAACTTGGCCTGGAGTCGAATTGCGCCCTTCTGCTCAATAAGTTGTTTGGCTTGCTCGACTTCGTGGTGTGCCTCGTGCAGCTTGTGACCCTTGCGCGAGTCATTGAATAGGTTGTCTGCCCGTTCTTGATAGTTCTTTGTCATCCCTTCCCTTGCCAGTCGGCCACGGTTCATGGCCTGGGCGCTGCGCCTCGCCAGGTTTGCGCGGTTGTACTTCCGGTTGGGTGTACCTAGTGACTTTTGCTTGTGAAGCTCGGCATTGCCCTTCGCCCAGTTCTTGGCGCCATCCACAATTCCCTTGCTCCGGTTGTTGGCCATACCAGCAATTTGGCCAAGCAATCCACCGCTAAAGCGGATAAGAAGCGGAGTGATAACAAGCGGCGCAACCTGAACGGCCATACCGAGAATCATAACTGCGAGGTTTGGCGCTGTTTGGATAATAAGTGCACCGGCGAACTGAGAGCCTCCGAACACAACTGAGAATATAGGAAAGAGCATCAGCATGGTCATGAACACCGAACGCCACTTTTCGAACCATTTCTCTGTGTTTGGGAGTAGATACGCCACAAAAGCAAGCGGCGCGGCCATTATAAGGATAACGATGAGCGCTTGTCGAGCGGCTAATATAATAACAGCAACGAAGGCTGCGAAAGCGACGGCTATAAGGACACCAACCAGAAGAAATACTGCCGACACAGCCGACCCACCGGTCGCAGCGAGCAAACCTATGGCACCGATGGTGCCACCTGAAAGAATGTAGGTAGTCATCTCTCCCCACCCAACTGACGTGTTTGTTTCTGTGCCCGCGATCTGATCACGCAGACTAATAAACATATCTTGGATCGACTGCCCAAGAATATTTGAAATATCAACACCGGCGGCACATACCCAGAACGATATGTTGACAAGAACGGCTGCGATTATGATCCGCGGAACGATCTTTTTGATGGTGTATGCAGAAAATCCGCCCCCAACAATGTACGAGTAAATGATCACGAGAAAACCGGCAATGAAGGCGAGGTTTGCAATATCCTTAGCAACGCTCCATGCGCGGTACAGGGCGTTGTTGCCGTCCTGGAGTGGCTGTGTTCTGAGAAAACCTGTCAGTACGCCATAAAGATAATCCATTCCGTCGGCAATATAGCCCGCGACACCACAAACGAGCCAACCCACGTTCGCTACCTCACACGAGCTTGTGCCTTCACTTGTTGTTTCAGGCGCTGCAGTATCTGTAGGCTTGGCAAAGGTCACGACTTGATCAGTAGAGGGGTTTGAGAACTCACTGTTATTTCCGAGGGTGTATGTTCGGTACTGTGCCGTCGTGGCAGTACCAGGGTCGGCCCCTGGTGCGAAATAAATAACGTAGGCTTTCTTGGTGGCGGCGCCCGGAGCGGGATTGTCGACGAATATATAATACATCGAGCTAATGGGTAGGTGGAGTGAAGGCTCATCGGAAGCTTTCTTGGGACCTTTGTAGGTATTGCCATTGTAGGAAATGTCACTCCCCGTCCACGCGGCGTCAGCAGCATGGGTGGTAGGTGCGGTTATAAAAATGTATGTAAAACACACCACAAGAAAGGCCGTGGCAAAACTAAGATACTTCCGCGTCGATAATCTACCGCGCGGGTGGCTAGTAAGCGCTTCCCACATATCACCTATGACATTACCATCTTACAGATGAAAAGTCAATGCGAGGGACACTGGCGTAAGCAGCGATAAGACACTTGCGCTTTGGGTCGTTTTATCGTATTTTTGTATGTAGATATGAAGATAAAACAAAAACAAATGACCAAGAGAATTATAATCGCTTCCCTCTTCCTTCTGGTAGGCTCGTTCTTGCAGCTCATCCCATTAAGCCAGAACGCAGCCGCGCTCACGGAAGAGCAGTGGCAAGAGTGCCGAGATAAGTACCAATCACTAACACTTGGCAATGGCGCGGCAGAAGAACAACAGCAAGCTTGGGACGATTTTACAGCCTCAGATTGTTATGTAGATCAAGGTGGCAACTGCTCTTTCATCGCCGTAGGAGAAGGCTCTTTTGTGTATCAAAAAGCCGACTGCCCGATATCAGACAAGTACATTAAAGAAAAGGAAGCATCCGACGCAGCCCATAGTCGCTGCGGCGGTGTTCAAACCTCTATAATAGAGTGCGATGCGAATAATGGCGGCGGCCTAAAGGATAATGGCGTGTGGGCACTTCTGCTCATAGCAATCAACATTTTGACTGCAGGCATCGGCATCGCCGCAGTGGGCGGAGTTGTTTACGGCTCAATCCTTTATACGTCTGCCGGCGACAATGAGGCGCAAGTAAAACAAGCTAAGGAAATCATTCGCAATGTTGTTATCGGCGTCATTGCCTACATTGCCATGTATGCTCTGTTGCAGTTTATTATTCCCGGAGGTATCTTCTCGTGATAAAAACCGCACGCTCGTGGATGACAGGCTTTTTGTTGGCAAGTGTGATTGGAGGCTCATTGCTTGCAGTGGCCCTACCTGCACGTGTCGATGCTTCCACGCCTAACCCTAAGTGCCCCGACACCGTCCTCACTTTCCCAACGTGGTACCGAAAGCTCCAGGGTCCAGACTGTGAGATTAAGTCGCCTTCGAAATTCAATAGTCCGGGTAAACAGGACGGACTCAGTATATTTGTGTGGAAGATTGTGCTAAATGTTCTCGAGATCGCACTGCAAATTGTCGGGTATCTAGCTGTCGGATTCATTATCTACGGTGGGTTCAAGTACATCACTGGTGCGGGTGCGCCCGATAAGATCGTGGCGGGCCGCAAGATTATCCTAAATGCCGTGATAGGGCTGGTGATATCGATCTTCTCGATCGCGATTGTTAACCTTGCGGGCAGAGGATTCTAATATGAATATCGCTACTTTTCTGGCGGTAACAATCAAGGCGAGTGATGTCAATGTCCCCAAGATAGAGGCCGATGCTTTATTGCCAGCTATTCTGACGACCGTCTACTTCGCAGCTGGTGCTGCTGCTATCATAGTGATCGTGATTGCTGGTATATTTTATAGCATTTCCCAGGGTCAGCCCGACAAGATCAAGCGGGCTAAGGAGGCGATCCTTTACTCTCTGGTGGGACTGGTTATAATTATGGTAGCATTTACAATAACTAATTTTATCGCAGGAAGATTTGTCTAATGAAAAAAATAATTGCACGTTCGCTCATTCCCCTACTGTTGTTTGTGACCGTCGCTGCGCCGCTCGCAGTACCTGCGGCTGATGCGGGCGCCGTTAATCTGTTCCCGGCATGTAATTCGGTAGCCAATAAGAACTCAGCCGTCTGTAAGGACTCTGGTGACGATGTTGGCACGCTCATCCAGACTGTCGTGAACATACTCCTGTATGTGCTCGGTGCCATCGCCGTCATCATGATAGTCGTCGGGGGTATCCGCTACACGACCTCTAACGGTGAAGCGTCCCAGATAAAAAGTGCGAAAGACACCATTCTTTACTCCGTTGTTGGGCTAGTAGTAGCGATGCTGGCATGGGCAATTGTTAATTTTGTAGTTGGAATGTTTTAAGGAGAAATATATGAAGATAATACAGAAAATCGTTACATCCACCCTCGTTATGTTCGCACTGTTGGGCGGCTCCATGGTGCTAAACTCACCGGCCACACATGCTGCCTGTAATACACCTAACGCGCCAGCCAAGGACTGTATCGTGGAGGGTTCGAAAGTTGACACAGGGGCGGGCACCACTAAAAGCGTTGGCGACCTTATCAAAATCGTCGTAGATGTACTACTCTTTGCACTCGGTGCTATCGCTGTTATCATGATAGTCGTCGGGGGTATCCGTTATGCGGTCTCGGGTGGTGACTCCAGTGCTGTGACCGGTGCGAAAAATACTATCCTTTATGCTGTTATCGGCCTTGTAGTGGCACTTTTGGCGTACGCCATAGTCCACTTCGTTGTTGGCGCGTTCGTGGCGGTTGTCCCCGGTACACAAATTAACTTCGGGTAACCAGTGAAACACTTAACAACAAGTCGATTATTTGGTATAACATAGAGAGTATATTCTAAGAAAGGCACATAACATGAAACATATGATCAAAAGAACATTACAAAGCCTCCTCGTCATACCCGCTCTCGCACTTAGCTTGAGTATGGTAGCACCTGTTGCGGGCGC